>Ga0209541_10001485_pt1 | contig 46385 bp, 46 predicted proteins | sample RifCSPlowO2_01_FD_184027 | JGI IMG/M metagenome (GOLD analysis project Ga0209541, IMG submission 184027) | Groundwater microbial communities from Rifle, Colorado - Rifle CSP2_plank lowO2_0.1 (SPAdes) (version 2) | ecosystem: Environmental > Aquatic > Deep subsurface > Groundwater | place...
AAATGTGTTATATGCAATGAGGCTTTGATGCCGAATGACATTTCTTACGCCCTAAAACTTATTCTTCCTGTACATCACGCAAGAATGAGTAATGTTCCGTTAGGCTATGCGTTTAATCCCACGTTGTACGCATTACTTGTAGTGCGTGTTTGCAGGATTAAACGAAAGGGAGAATGCTAAGTTTTAGGTTTAACTATAGACAAAGAGGCACGTTAAAGGTTAGTAATCGGGGACTCGTTTGGCTATTCTGAGGGGTTCGGGGGCGAGGAATAGCCTTAATTCAATTATTATTATTTTTCAATCTGTATATTGGAGTCTCACTGGACACTGGACATCCACGCGTGAAGTATATAAACCCAAGCTACTATTAACTATCAAATACCTCGTTGAAATAAAAAGCGAATAGCAAAGAGGTGGTAAGATTGAGAATAAAAGATATTGCAATAGAACAAAGGCCAAGAGAACGCCTAAAAACCAAAGGGCTTGACGGTTTGAATGATTCAGAGTTGTTAGCTATTATTCTTCAGAACGGAACAAACGGAGAGAATGTTATTGACCTAAGCCATCGTTTGATTGCTTCATTCGGCCTTGAAAAGCTAAATTCATTATCTTTATCTGAATTAATGAAGATAAAAGGGATAAAACTAGGGAAAGCTTCCAAGCTAATTGCTGCTTTTGAATTAAGCAAAAGAGTCAATTCCGGAAAGATTTGCGAGAAAGTTGTTAAGAACCCTGCTGATATAGCTAAATATTATATGGAAAAGTTGAAAGACCTAAAGAAAGAGCATTTTATTACTGTTTTCCTTGATTCCATGAATAAGATAATTAAAGACGAAGTAATATCTATTGGAACCTTGAATTCTTCATTAGTCCATCCACGCGAAGTTTTCAAGGAAGCTATTAAGAATTCTGCAAGTTCTGTGATATTTATTCATAACCATCCAAGCGGAAACGTGAATCCTTCAAAAGAAGATTTTGATTTAACGAACAGATTGAAGGAAGTGGGAAAATTAGTTGGGATTGAGGTGATGGACCATATCATAATCGGAAAGAATACACATTATAGCTTTACAAGCGAAAGTTTTACAAATCTTCCTTGTTAATATCATTATTTGATATAATTTCGTCAAACTTCTTTGTATTACGAAATAATTTATCCTCAACTGTGCTATGAACCAAAAATATAGTTTTTACTTTTTCAAATTTTCCACTTATTTCCATTAATAAATCTTTTTTCCTTTTGGTACTTATTTTGTCTAAGTATACTTCACCTTTTATTTCAATTATATATGTTATATCTCCAACTTTAACAATAAAATCAGGAAAATATTTTTGTCCCATCCCATATTCATAATAATATCCATTTTTGTCTCTGGTGTTTTTAATCCAGAAATCTACTTCGTCTAGGCTATCTATTATCTCAGCTAATTCTAGTTCTTGCGTGCTATCAAATTTACTAAATTTGTAAAAAGCTTTCTTAAAATTATAGAAAAAATAGTTTTTAAGGTCATTTTTTTCTAATTTCTGGTCAAATCTCCCCCTCTTAATTGCTAATTCAATTACCCCAATAGTTTTAATGATATGTAGGTTTTTAATATCACATAGATTTATTTCTTCATTATTTTCTAAGTTAATTTCAGCGGAAATGTTATATGAAATAAACAACTCTTTCAGCGGTTTGTTTGTGTAGACATTCTCTAATTCAAAATAGTCGTTGATTTTTTTATATAGAAATTTTATTAAGTTTGTGACAAGAATTCTTGAAAAATATTTTCTATCTGTGCCATACTTATGTTTGTAGTATAATTCCCTTGTATTAATTTTAGAGATTTCTTCAAATAATTTATCCTTTACCGCCGGGTAAGATGGTAGTACACCTTGTTTTTCCACTAACTCCCTAACTACTTTTCTAATTTCTGTAATATCAAAACTAAATTTTTCATCAGTAATTACACCTTTAGGGTCTGATTCTTTAGTTTCCTTGACCAAATCTGCAAATTCTTGAGTTTGTTCTTCTTCAAATACTTTAATGAATGATAAACCTTTTTCCTTACGGGTGTTATCTTCAATAAATTTATCAATTTCAAGTTTTTTATATGTAAGCATATCCATTAAATTTGTAGTATCCATTTTATTTTCTTGTTTGATAATTGGCAGTTCGATAGTATTATATTTTTCAAAACTTGAGTTAGTTTCATTTTTTCTTTGGTCTATCTTGGTTTCTTCCTTCAAGTTGGACTCTGAGATGTTCAATTCTTTCCTTATAGTTTCAACAAAACGAGCAAAATTATTGCCTTTATCGCAGATTACATGCAGAATCTCCTGTTCCTTCATAAAGAAATCTAAGCCATTATCAAACTCTCTTTGCTCTTTGCAAAGTCTAAGGCCCCTGCCTATTAATTGTTTGACATAAGTCTTAATATCTCCTTCATTGATACTCAATATCAAAATGGTATAAACATTATCCACATTCCATCCTTCTTCGGCAATTTTGATTTGAATTATAATCTCGTCAGCACTTGTTTCAATGGATTCAAATCTTTCATTTACTTCTTTATTATCTCTATTCTGATAATGAATGGAAAAAGTCTTCTTCGGCAATTCCCTAATATACTTAATCAAGTCGTCTTCAGTGACATAGTTATAAATTAGTTTAATTATCTCATGACCTCTATCGAGTTTAATGCTATTGTAAATACTTTTCACCAGATCAATTTCATTGGGCAAATTATTTTGGATGTAATTATTCACGTTATCAGCATGTTCTTTACTTCTTGCTCTTACTAAAAGTATGGGTTTTATTAAATCCTCAGTCGCCTTTTTCTTTAAGAGATGAACCAAAATAGATAACACTAATTTGTCTTTATCATCATCAGAAACCATATCTATTTCGGTTCGTTCAATTGGTCCGCTTCTACCAAGTGCGTATATCTTTTTTCCGAATCCATCACCAATAAAATCATTTATTGAATATTTATAGATTAATTTTTGATTTCTTCTTTGATTATCATCTGTAATTGCTGTTGCAGTATATTCGATTACCAATTCTGGCTCAAGATCGGATATTACCTCCCCAGATGATTTTAATCCTCTACCGGAATCGGCAGCTTCTACACCTTCTTCTGAAATTCTATAATTTTGATAGTGATGAGCTTCATCAGTAATTATCGCGAGTCGATTGTATCTGAGGAAATCCCTTAAAGAAATTGTGTCTCCGTTTTCATCTTTCCAGACACTTTCTTCCCACGGCTTATCAATCTTGCGCGAATGTTTCTCAGTCTCATAAAATTTGCTTATGTTAAAGACAAAAATATTCAAATCAGCGTTTTCATCATAATTATTGCTTCTGTTAGTGTAGTTTTCTCCAGTAATTAGGTTGAATTTGTATTTAAGATTGCTAGAAAACATACATTTTTGGTCATTAATATCAAAGTTCTTGATGGTTTTGTTATATATCGTTTTAGTTGGAGTTATTATTAGGAAATTTTTTATTTTTTTCGTTTCATAAAGGTAGATTATATTTGCTGCTATCAGAATTGTTTTTCCTGAGCCAGTAGCCATCTCAAACCCGTAGAATGGTATCGTCTTTGTACCTACTTGCTCATTTACCCCAGTTCTATAAGAGAAATCTGGCTTTTCTGACAAGAAAAGGTGCAATACAGACAAAGCTTCTTTTTGGTAGTATCTAAAAGGAAATTTATTGTTTATTCTTTCCTTTAGGTAATCTATGAAAGGTTGCTCTTTATTTTCAACTGCTTTCTTATACACTGGGTCTTTTTGTAATTCTTTGTAAAAATCCATCTTTTTCACATCTTATATTTTTTTAATATTATTTCAGGCACTTTCTTTATGTCTAAGCTCTCATCTATATCTTCATCTTTGATTGCTATTCCGCAATTTGTGTAAATAGTCAAATGGTCATAAGGATATTTTTTAGATACTTCCTTAATCAGCCCTTTCATTTCATTTTTTTGGATAATTTTCAAATCTTTTGAAAGAACGCACAAAGCAATCTTCTTTCCAGATTTTCCAATAAAAATACCCTCTTTCATTCTTTCCTTAAATCTAAAATCAAATGTCATGAAAATAGATTTGGCAATATCTTCACCTTCATGATTTAATTCCCAATTAAGATCTTGGTCTTTTATTAAAGAATCACTTAGTTTGTAGTATCTGAAACCACCACCGCCTTGCCAGTTAACATCTTTGCTTATACCAGATTGGTCAGAACCATCAACTACGCTTTTTAATCTAGGCATGCATAAATCCTCAGCATGTTTTCCCAATTCAACCATAATCCAGAGTCTTCCCAATTTTTGCGCTACTGCACCAGTAGTGCCTGAGCCGGCGAAAGAATCAAGAACTAAATCGCCTTCCTTCGTACTCATTTCTATTATTCTTTTTATAAGTTTTTCAGGCTTTTTACTTTGTAAGAAAGTAACCCCGCCCTCACTAGATATCCCATGCCACCCTATATCTAACCACAGATTATTACTCTTAATCTTTTTAATAAGTTCATTATCTTGAACTCTTGCACCATCTTTCAACCATACAAATATCCTATTTGTGTAAAAGTATAATTTTGAAAGTTTTCCTTGATTTTTTCCTTTTGATGGGATGTATTCAACAGTATATAATCCTCGGTCTTCTAATTGAGGTAAAATTTTTTTAACTAATCCTCCTTGGGGATTTGTTGTTTGAAATAATCTATCAAAATTTTTTATCATGAATTCTTTAGTTATATCTAATTTAGTCAATCTTTCTATTTTGTAATCAATGTGCTTATAGATATTTACAGTTCCAACTCGTGAACTTTCATATTTTTTATATTGGGTACTCTTACCTGAATCTTTTAAAATTAAATTGTAGCCACCCATAGTATCTCGATTCATTATTTCATCAAAATATTTAATATTATTTATAGCAAATTTTTCCTCTTTAGCATAAACAAGAATGTTTTCATATACTTCAAATAGATAACTTTCTTGACCTACACCCGCTGGACTTTTGCATTTTACAGCAATTTTTGCTAAATAATTTTTCCTTCCGAATATTTCATCCATAAGAACTCGTAGATATGCTTGTTCGTCATCATCTATCTGAATATATATCACTCCATCTTTTCTCATTAATTTTTTTAATAAAAGAAGCCTATCTCTCATCATAGTTAACCATTCAGAATGTTGTAAATTATCATCATAATCGTCAAAAGCATTTCCAGTGTTATAAGGTGGGTCAATATAGATACACTTCACCTTATCCTTTTCGTCCCTATTCTTAAATAATTCTACTAAAGTTCTTAGTGCTAGTAAATTATCTCCCCTTATTAGTACATTATGAAGTGAATTTTTTAGATTAGAAACATCTCCAATTTCTTTAACTAATTTTAGAACGCGAGGCTCTGAAACTTTAATGTCGTTTTTATCAACCCAAGTAGGCTTAACACCTTTTCCTTCTTCTTCATCAATTTCGTAATAAAGAGATTTATCCCTGTTTATCCAATCTAATCTTATTGAACCTTTAAATTTCTCAACCATCTTAAACCGTTATATCAACAATTAAATCTCTTGAAACATTTGTATATCTGCATATCTTCTTAAAATCACAACCTTTGCAATGATCGCCAATTTTAGCATTCCATACATTACTTCTTATTCCGGATATTGCAGTCTTTGCGGTTTCTTTAGCTTTTAATAAATCTTTATCCGTAATACCAACCGGTACTATTTGTGAACCGCCACCTAAATCCTTGAAATAGGAAATTGAAGCCTTTGTTACATTATGTTTTGTTAATTTTAGTCCAAGGGTATAAAGCTGAACCTGCAAAGCCGCTTCTGCCTCAGAAGTCACTTCTTCAGATGTTTTGTAATCTCTTACTTCCAATGATTTATCCTGTGAACCAATTATTACATCTACCCTGCCGGCAATTGTTGATTTTTCTAATGGAAATTCCAATCTCGCTTCAACTTCTTCCACGTTAGCAATATCCTCTTTGAAATCAGTAATATACTTTTTAAGCGTCTTCTTTGCATCATTTGTTGCAGTCTCACGTGCGCGTTTCCCAGCATAAGGCAAATGAAATTCATTATTATGGAAAACTTTTTCCAATGCTTCTTCTGGAGAAATATTATCTTCCTTGCTAATGTCGCATGCAGTTCTAAGGCAATGATGTAGGCTCTTACCATAACCTAGCATTGGAGAAAAAATTGACTGGTAATTCCAAAGATGCCTTAATCTGTAACGATAACTGCACCTTACGTAATCAATTATTTCACCACCTATGAAAGTTTGAATTTCCTCTTCTTTCGCTTTTGGATATAAATCATAAACTGGCAAATTATTGGATGGCTTTAACTTAAGGTCAGTTAGAAAATGTGATTCTGATTGGGTCTTCTTTAATTGTTTAAAACGCGATAAGCACAGAAAATCCCTAGCTCTTGTCATAGCAACATAGAACAATCTCCTTTCATCATCTTCACTTCCTTCATACCTTTTTACTGGAAACAAGTCTCTGTTTATCATCCAATCTTGTTCTTTGCCCGATTTACTTGAAGGAAACCTTAGGTTTGTGAGAGCGGGCATAAATACCATTAACCATTCAAGTCCCTTTGCTTGATGAACCGTCATAATTTGGACAGCATCTACCCCTCTTATATCCTCTGCTGGTTGCTCTTCATAGGCTTCATTTGCATATGAATTAATAAACCAAATAAGACTCTTAATGTGTCTTTCCCAGTTAAAACTCTCACCACCTATTAATACAGATGATTGAAAATCTATTAATAATGAATTAAAACGTCCAAGATTTGCCATAATTGCAGCATTAAGCTTATCGTTTTGGTCTAGCTTTAAAAATCCTAAGATTAATAATAATTCCTGAAAAGCTTCAGTTAGTCCATTATAACTTTTATCTAAAACCTCACCTTTCCATTTTTTTAATTCTTTTTCGGGAAAGTCTTTACTTTTAAATAATTGTTCCCACAGGGATTTTGCAAAAATAAACAAATCCTGTCCCTTTATAGGTTTATTCCAATCGTAGCTATTCTTTAACCAAAATCCTTCCTCATGCAACCATGAAAACAAGCTACCAACAATTTTTGCCTCATCTCTCCGGAATAAACCTATTTTTCCACCAACTAAGTAAGGTATCTTCTTTTTCTTAAAACAAGAAATAAATGGCTCAGCAGATGTCTTAACGCTTCTCAATAGGATTGCAATATTGGAATAATTGCATTTTTTCTCTACTTCCACAATTTTTTTAATTTCATCTGTTATAAATTCTGCTTCTAATTCTGGATTTTCAAATTCAATATTTACTACTTTTCCTTGGTCTTTGCGAACTAACGTTAATGAGTCGTATTTGTCTACTAATGTTTTTGCAAACAGATTGGCAATTTGAACAATTTCAATGCAACTTCTTCTATTTTCTGGAATTATGATTGTCTCAGGCGTTTCAGGCTTATCAAAAACCTTTAAAAAATTATCAAAACATTCGTCATCTGACCCCCTCCATTGATAAATACATTGTCTTGGGTCGCCTACAACATAGACGCTTGACTTTTGGCCAATTAACTTAATTAACTCTTGTTGTGCTTGGTTTACATCCTGATATTCATCTACAATTAAATGTTGGATATGCTGGATTGGGTTAGAATTTTGTTTTAATTTTTCCAAAAGTACATTAATTATCTTTGAAAAGGTTAATAATTTATGTTGATTCAAGAGTTCTTCATATTTCTGAAAATGACGAAAAAAATCCGGCTGCTTTGCTTGCAATTTGTTGAAATCAAGAAGTTCATTATAGATAACCTCAATCGATTTAAGAAAACTAGAACATTTTTTGATGTATCCTCCTCCAATATGTAATCCAAAACTAAAGCCATGCCTAAGCATGAAAGCCATTTCTTGGTTTTCATCCATCACTTCATAATTACCGTAACCAAAATGATCTTGAAGCATTTGAAAACAGAATGCATGTATTGTGCCAATATACATTTCTCCTAGATGATTACACAATTCTGGCTCAATTTTTCCAATTTTTTCATATACTCTATTCTTCATATTTTGGGCTGCTCTTTCTGTAAAAGTGAAAGATGCAATTTCATCAGGTTTAATACCCTGAGAAAGTAATTTTACTATACGCATAGCCATTGTAGTAGTTTTCCCTGCACCAGCTCCAGCAACAATCCTTAAAAATCTGTTTTTGGATTCAACTGCTTTGCGTTGGTCTGGTGAAAGTATTTTCAGTTCCTGCTCAAGTAGTTCTTTATTCATTTTCTCCTCGATGTTTATGCAACTATTCTTCAATCTTATTTAATCTTTTCTCATTATTGGTCAAATTAATGAGCTTTAAATAAGTAATTATCCCCCGAACCGTTTCTCGTTTATATATCATAAAGCCCCCGATTACGTTATTAATTATAATTCATCGTGCCTCTTTGTCTAATTAAAGTTAAACCCTTGCTTTTCCGAAGAGATTGGGATTTTTCTTTGATGGAAAATTGAAAAGACTTCAGAAAAGTGGGATTAATCATGCAGGGCAGTAAGAAATGGGCATATAACACCTGTTTCACGCAGTTTTAATTGCGGGAAACGGGTGTTAGGGCTGTTTTATATATGAAAATAAGCACTGGACACTGGACATCCACATGCGTGAGATATTTAAATAAAAGGCGTTCATAAGGCTGTTATGAATGATTTTAGGGTACTTGTGGATGAGATGAAGATAAGGGGTTATAGCAGGAAAACCATAGAAAGATACCTCTATATAAACTCCAAATTCCTTGATTTTGCGGGCAAATCGCCGAAAGATGTCAATAAAAGCGACATTGAAAGGTACCTTATCAGGCTTTATGACCTGAACAAGTCGTCTGCGACAAGGCATCTTGTGTGCGCTACCCTAAAGTTCTATTACGAGGCGGTGCTTAAGAGGAGGTTTGGCCTGAAATACCCGAAAAAGGCAAGCAAGCTGGCTGTCGTGCTTGCCAAGGAGGAGATTTTGGGCATGATTGGCGCCACTAAAAGCCAAAAGCACAGGCTTCTCCTTATGCTCATGTACGGCTCAGGATTGAGGCTTGGCGAAGCCATAAGGGCAAAAATAGAGGACTTTGACATTAAGAGAAAGGCTTTCCATGTAAAGTCAGGAAAAGGAAGCAAAGACAGAATTGCAAACCTCTCTGAAAGGTTTATTGAAAATTTTGCAGCATTCATTAATGGCAGGAGTTCAGGCTATTTGTTTGAATCAGCGCAAAATTATGGAAGGCATATCAGCAGCAGGACAGCCCAAAAAATTGTCAAAAATGCCTTAAGGAAAGCGGGCATAAGCAAGAAGGCGCACTGCCATACATTAAGGACGAGCTATGCAACTCATCTTATAGAGAATGGCATTGATATAAGCTATGTCCAAAAGCTACTGGGGCATTCAAGCCTTAAGACGACCCAGGCTTATTTGAGATTGAGCGCGAATTCTGTAAGCAGCGTAAAGAGCCCTTTGGATTAGTGCAGTTAAACGGTTAATTTATCATTCCCCAATTAAAACAAACAATTTTAAATAAACGGACTAATTTCCAGAATAAGGGTGGATTTGCTTGATTTCACATAAGAAATACATGGATTTAGCTATAAAGCTTGCTGAGAAAGGAAAAGGCAGTGTAAGCCCAAATCCTTTGGTTGGCTGCATCATTGTCAAGAGAGGCAGGATTGTAGGCAAGGGCTATCATAGGAAGTACGGCGAAGAGCATGCAGAAATAATGGCTTTAAAGGCAGCCGGAAAAAAGGCAGCCAATGCAACAATGTACTGCAGCCTTGAGCCCTGCTCTCATTGGGGAAAAACGCCGCCATGCACTGAAAGCATTGTCGAGGCAGGAGTAAGAGAGGTTGTCATAGGCATTGAGGACCCAAACCCGCTTGTTGACGGCTTCAGGGAATTAAAATTCCGCGGCATAAAGACAAAAATCGGCATTCTTAAGGAGAAGGCAAGAAAGCTCAATGAAGCCTATCTTAAATACATGAAGACAAAAAAGCCTTTTGTAATACTGAAGGTTGCAATGTCATTGGACGGCAAGATTGCAACCTCGACAGGCGACTCAAAATACATCACGAGCAGGGAGGCAAGGAAATTTGTGCATGAAATAAGGAATGAGGTTGATGCCGTAATGGTAGGCATAAACACTGTCTTAAGGGACAACCCCAAGCTTGATTCAAGGCTTGTAAAGGGAAAAAACCCAATCAAGGTAGTGGTTGACAGCACATTGAAGATGCCTGAAAATTCGGAAGTGCTTAAGGATCCTTTGAAAGTGATCATAGCCACAACAAACAAGGCGCCCAAAAAAAAGATAGATGCCCTGCACCACAAGGGCATTAATGTAATTGTGGTAAAAGGCAGGCAGGACATGGTTGACTTAAGCGAATTGATGAGGGAGCTGGGAAAAAACCAGGTTGCATCAATCATGATTGAAGGCGGCTCCCACCTGAACGCATCAGCCATAAAAGACAAGGTTGTTGACAAGGTCCTTATTTTCACGGCGCCAAAAATAATAGGAAACGGACTGGGCGCGATAAGCAGCCTGGGCATTACAAAGGTTGACAAGGCCGTAAAGCTCAAGAACATAACTACAAGAAAAATCGGCAAGGACATGCTTGTTGAAGGGTATTTGTAATTCTAAAGCAAAGTATATTAAGTTCGGCGCTGAACTCATCTCTGTAGCAAAAAGAAGCCCAAGGGGGTGGGGAACCTCACTTTAACATTAAGAGATGGGTATAAGCCTATTCCCCCTTATTATCTTAATTAAATTTGGAAATTGAAGATAAACACGATTAAAAATAAAACAATAAAGATTTTCAATAAAAAATTATAAATTAAAAAATAATAAAAAAATCAAATAAAAAACAAGGCCTTTGATAGCTAATCCAACCATACCATTCCAAAAGCAAAAAGCTTAAAAATGAGTAAAATTTTTCAGATAAAATGTTTTCAAAAATAGGGGAAGCAATACAGGACATAAAAAGGGGAAGGTTTGTCATTATAGTTGACGATGAAAGCAGGGAGAATGAAGGAGACTTGGTCATTGCCGCTGAAAGCGCAACCCCTTCCAAGATTAATTTCATGCTTAAGCATGCAAGAGGCATTCTTTGCGTCCCGGTAATCGGAAAAAGGCTTGATGAGTTGAATCTGCCCCTGATGGTTTACCCGCACGACATAAGCAAATGCGCATTTACAATTTCCGTTGACTTCAGGAACGGCACGACAACAGGAACAAGCGTTTTTGACAGGGCATTAACAATTAAATCTTTGACAAATGATAAATTCAAGGCAAAGGATTTTTCAAGGCCGGGGCATATTTTTCCTTTAAGGTATGAGGAAGGCGGAGTTCTGGAAAGGGAAGGCCATACAGAAGCTTCTGTTGATCTGGCAAAGCTTGCAGGGCTTTATCCTGCTGCAGTCATTTGCGAAATTCTGAAAGATGACGGCACAATGGCAAAGCTTCCTGAATTGCTGGAATTCTCCGAAAGCCATGGCATAAAAATCATAACAATACAGGACCTGAAAAATTACATCAAAAATGAAAATGTTAATAAACAGGAAATAGAAGTATAATCCTGATGCTAGACTTAAATGCCACACTGCCCCTGTTGGGGCCTGTTGCAGAGCCGTTCCAGAGCCTTTTCAGCATTCTTGAGATTCTTGTAGGCGGGATATTTGGCATTTATGTCATAATGATACTTCTTAAGATTTATTACAATGCAAAGCTGTTCGGCATGCTAAGGCATTTAAGGCAGGACTTAAGTGAGCTTAAGGCAAAGGTTGAGGCGATGGATAGGAAGCTGGGCAAAGGGAAAAAATAGGTCATTTAGTGGTCTGAATTTTACGCATTTCTGATTGATATGCAGAGATTAAATCTTCCAAAACAGGTTTAAATTCATTTTTGACAAATTCTTTATATCTTGTACCAGCATGATATAACAATCTTAAAGAATAAGCTCTTGCATGTTCTCTCCATTCGGGATTTGTTGTGAGAGCTTCTATTTTTGCCTTGCTAGAACCCTTACCATCTGGACCCCTTAAGACTTTATGTTTCAATTCTAAATCTTCAGGACTTACATTATTAAAAATGCCTATACAATTCGATTCATCATGGCTAAAAATTGAGCGGGCATCTTCATGTATTGATATTGCTTCCAAATAATCCGCTGGAATCCATATTCGTTCATTTAGTTTACGCCAGTTAAGTCCTATCCCATTTTGTCCAGCTGGATGCAATCCATATTCTTGCTTTAACTGTTCTCCCATAATTTCAGCAAGATTTAACATCTCCCATTCTGCCCTTGCTTGGAATGCATAAAAAACAGGATGTTCTAACCCAGCTTCTCTTAGAGGAGGTCTAGGCACTTCTGATGAGCGAACCCACTTTAAACTATCTATGGCTACTTTATGATCCATAGTAATGTTAGGTAAGTTAGCCTTTATATACTTTTCTAAATGTTTACCATTAAAAAGTAGTTAAGAAATAGAAACCTTTATAAATACCATATTCTATGCCTTTTATTAATGAAGAGGCTATTATTATTTTTTTTATTGGGAATTGTTGTTTTGACTAGCTGCAATGCCAAAGAGCAGGTGAAAGCGTCTCAATTAAATGTTTATGTCGTTTCTGATAATGAAGCTTTTGAGGCAGATAACGCCGATGAGGAAAAATTAAATGTTTTTGAAGTAAGCAGCGAAGGAACCAAAGAATGGTATTATGACACTGCTGAAAGAAGGCAGATGCTCCGCGAGTTTAGAAATGAGTTTGAGCAGGAAAAGGAGGATTTTGAGGCTGAGAAAAGAAGCCAGTACAAGAATGTAAGGGCTGTCATTGACGGAGAAATGATTATAGGCTATGAGGAAGCAGTTGATTTGGACAAAAGCTACGTTCAATCTTTGACTGAGCCGAATGCCAAAAGCAATTCTGTTTATGCAACTCAAAGCGGAAAGGGCGGAGGGTATAGGTAAAAATCCGCTTTTTTAGTGTATTTCGCGTTAAGCTTGGTTGTGAAAGCAAAAAAGCCAATGCTGAATAATGCCAACAGCGTACTTAATGCTGTACATGCCAAATATTGCCGAGCAGATTGGCGAGGCGTAAAATTCTAGGATTATTATTTATTATAATTATTCATCTGCTTATATATCACCCATATAGAAACCTTTTTATTCAAGCTGTTTCTATTTTCGCTTATGGTAAATTTTGAAGAGGAAATAACAGAATTACTGAAAAAAGAGGTTAAGGCAAAAGATATAGTTCTTGAAAAGCCTCCAAAGCCAGAATTAGGAGACTATGCTTTCCCGTGCTTTATCCTGGCCAGGGAGCTGAAGCAAAACCCGGCTGATGTTGCAAGATACCTTGCAGATAAGATAAAGAAAACAAAATCAGTCAAAGAAATAAAAGCTACCGGGCCTTATGTCAATTTTTTTGTCAATAAAGACGCTTTAGCTGAAAGCACGCTTAAAAAAATAATGAAGGAAAAAGAAAAATACGGCAGCAGCAATTCAGGAAAAAACAAAAAAATCCTGATTGAGCATACATCAATAAATCCGAATGCAAGCCCCCATGTAGGCAGGGCAAGAAACGCTTTGATAGGGGATTCTTTAGTCCGCTTGCATAAATTCCAGAATTATACTGTTGAAACCCATTACTTTGTGAATGACGTTGGGAAGCAGATAGCAATGCTTGTTTTAGGCTCAAACAATAAAAAAAATATAAAATTCAATGATTTATTAAAAATTTATATTGAAATAAATAAAAAAATTGAGAAAAATCCGGAATTGGAAAAGGAAGTTTTGGAATTGTTGAATAAGCTGGAGAAAGGAGACGAAAAAATAAAAAATAATTTTAAAAAAATCGTGAATATATGCCTGGAAGGGCAGAAAAAGATCCTTTCGGAATTGGGGATAAAATATGATTTCTTCGATTATGAAAGTAAATACCTGTGGGACAAAAAAACGGATGAAGTATTGAAATTACTGGAAAAAACAGCAAGGTTTTTCTTCGACAAAGACAACAGGTTTGTTTTGGATGAGGACGGATTTGGCCTGGGAATGAGGATGCCTGTCTTGGTTTTGACAAGAGGCGACGGCACTTCCTTGTACCCTTTAAGGGATATTGCATACAACCTTGACAAAATAAGCAAAGGAAACAATATAGTTGTTTTAGGAGAAGACCATAAGCTTTACTTTGAGCAGGTTAGGGCTGCCTTGCTGATGCTTGAGAAAAAAGCCCCAAAGCCTGTTTTTTATTCCTTTGTCTTGCTGCAGGATGAAAAGATGTCCACGAGAAGGGGCAATGTTGTTTTATTGGAGGATTTTATGCAGGAAGCCGTTAAAAAGGCGAAAGAAGAGCTTAAAAAAAGGTACAATAAGGATGATGACACGGCTGCGAAAAAGATTGCCTATGGCGCGATAAAATACAGCATCTTGAGGGTAAGCCCTGAAAAGAATGTTGTCTTTTCATGGGAGCAGGCGCTGAGCTTTGAAGGAGAGACATGCCCTTACATACAGTATGCGTATGCGAGAATTTCAAGCATACTGAAAAAACACGGTAAGAAAGTTGATTCTAAAATTAATTTTTCCCTGTTGGACAAAGCAGAAGAAATTGATATAATGACAAAATTAAGCGAATTCAATGAATTAGTGGACAGTGCAACAGGGCAGCTAAAGCCGCATTTTATTGCAAATTACTCTTATGAGCTTGCAAAAGCCTTCAACGAATACTACCATAAATACAATATCCTGAAGGAAAAGGAAGATGTGAAAAAGGCAAGGCTGATGCTTATAGAATGCGTAAGGCATGTCTTGAAAAACAGCCTAGGCTTATTGGGGATTGATGTGCTGGAGAAGATGTGAGAATTCTTTTTACTAAGTTGCATTAATTTCAAGATAAAATTAAACACGTTCGCTCCGTTCACAATAATTACACTCGGCAAAAATTGTCCTGCCACTAATTTTTGCCTCGGACGTATTCATTAATAAATAGGCGAGGCGTTGCGATGTGCTTGACAGCAACGCCTCGCACTAGAATTGCGGAGCGTATTGAAAAATAAAATAACTGCAAAGTATCATTTTTTAAAACACCCACTGGACATCCGCGCGTGAAATATATAAGCCAGTTCTTTATAATAGATTAAACAGAAAGATTTATATATTATGTTATATTTTTATATATAATCAATAATATAACTTAAAAATATAATTAGGTGATGCAAAATGGAAGCTGAGGCAGTAGCGAGAAAATGGGGAGATTCAATAGGATTTATAATTCCTAAAGAACTCGCAGAGAAGGAAAAAATAAGGCCCAAAAGCAGGGTAAAGTTTGAGATAATCAAGGTAATGGATATCTCTGACACTTTTGGCAGATTAAAGAGGAAACTGTCTGGGCAGGAATTCAAGGACAGGGCAAGGGCTGGCTGGAATGATTAGCTTTTTCTTCGATACGTACGCATTTTATGAGATAATTGTAGGCAATCCGAACTATAAGGCTTACACCAAAAATGCCAGGATAATTACAACCCAGCTAAACCTGATGGAGCTGTATTACCAATTAATTCTTGCCTATGATAAAAAAACTGCATTGGAGCTTTTCAAAAGATATGAGGAACTGATTGCGCCAATCAGCAATGGGGCTATTATTGAGGCAATGGATTTCAGGAAGCAGCATTATAAAAAGAGATTATCATACGTTGACTGCGTAGGCTACATCATGGCCAAAAATGCAGGAATTCCTTTCCTTACCCGGGACCGCCAATTTAAGGAGATGCCTAATGTAGAGTTTGTGAAATAATCCAAAATTAAGTTACTATACTCACGGACAAAATCTATTGAGCAATAGTTGTCCGTTCGTAATAAGCAAAAGGCATATTCATACTAAGAAAAATGGTGGAACCCAGAATGTTGCTGAATCTAGAGAGAGTGTAGCTGCTTCTGCAGAAGAATTGATTATGAGCCAATACGATAGAGGATATATGGATCGAAAATAAAGCTCAAATTACTGCAAAAAATAAAATAATAAAAAAAAGATTAATTATGTAATCTTCCAAAAAATACTTATTTTCCCATAAGCTTCCTGAAAATATACTTATAATAAAAATCCCTGAAACTCCAGCCAAATTTTCCATTAAATTTTAAGAATAAAAACAAAATTGCCGCCTTGTAATGGCTTAATGCAAGGAAATAGCCCCTTATTTTGTAATTAAATGGCTTCAATTTTTTATTTTTGATTAAAAACATAATGTTTCTTGAGACATGAAAGGCCTGCTGCACCGCAATCTGAGCTGTTTTGGGATAGGGCTTGTTTTCCATGTCCAAAGAAAATGCGCAGTCGCCAATTGCAAATGCATTATTAAAATCTTTTAACTGCAATGTTTTTCTTACCGGTATTGCATTATCCTGCAGTCCGATTTTTGGATCAAATTCAATTACATTCGGGGTTATTCCTGCAACCCAGACAATAATATCAGCTTTTTTCGGCTTATCTTCCCTGAAGAAAATAGTATTGTCTTTAATATCAGTTGCGTGGTGGTTTGTAAATATTTTAATATTGAGCAATTTTGCCTCTTCATAGGCCTTTTTTACAATGTAGGGATGGGAGCCTTTGACAATAGTGCCTGAGCCCTGGTATACAGAAATTTCAACATTGTTGTTTATTCTGGCATTGGGATATTTTTTCCTGTTTTTTAAAATAAGCTCTTTCAGGGCAAAAGCCAGCTCCGTGCCTGTCGCGCCGCCGCCAATCAATGCGATACTCAACTTTTTATTTTTTTTGCCATTGATGCTTTTTAAGTCGCTTAGCACTTTGTTTCTTAATTTCTCCACATCTCTATAGTCCTTAAACTGCAGGCAGCATTTCTCGGCATTTTTCAATTTCAAAAAATTCGTTTTGGCCCCCTGCGAAAAAACAACAATGTCATATTTTATTTTTTCATTATTTTTCAAAAAAATTATCTGATTTTTTAAATCAACTTTTTTTGCTTTTGAAATAATGACATGAACATTTTTATCCTTAAAGATAGAAACAGGCCTGGCAACATACTTTTCATGCAAGCTTTCGCTCAGAATCTCTGTCAAGCGGGGTGTAAAAACAAAGGAGCCATTGTCGCCAACCAGTACAAAATCCGCGTTTTTTATTTTTTTCTTCAATAACTGCAGCGCAAGAATGCCTGCAACGCCCGCGCCTATTATCGCGATTTTTTTATTTTCCAATATGCTCATCTTTTTATTTTATTAGTTTCATAACATCAATAAAACCGGAATAATAGAGTCTTTTCCTGTTTCTTTAATAATCTCTTTTATTTTGTCATAGCGTTCCATGTTTAGATAGTATTTCCAGCCGTGTCCCTTTTTCTTTTTGCAGCAGATAGCCTGTTTTACCAAGGCGACTAGCACTTCTTTGGATATCCCTCTGTCAGGCAACCCTGCCACAACATTTTCTTCGTACATCGAACCTTTGCCATAACATGTCGCTCTATGAAGTTTTCTTAGTATGAATCTGCTGTATTTTATATAGTCGCTTTTATTGACTTTAATAATCTGCCCCAAAATAAGCTTATTTAAATATCTTATCTTTTTAGGTATATATTTATATCCCTTGTGGGATAAATAAAAAGCTTTATATACTTGCACACTCACACACACAATATGCCGCAAGAAAGATCAGTATTTTTGGAAAGGGAGGGGCATACTCCAAAAGACAAAGTTCTTGATTTTTTAATAGTTGCACAGGACTTTGACTACTCGCTTAAAGAGATTGCCAAATACTCTAAGGTAAGTTATCCCTGCATTAAACAATTAAAGAAAGGGCTCGTAAAGGATAAATGGATAACTCTTACAAGGAAAGTCGGCAAAGCACAGATGTACAAGTTAAATATCAAAAATCCAGTGGTACTAAAATTCATTGACTATTACTGGGCTGTCATTGAATCTGTAGTTGAAACAGATTTAAAAATAAAGGGCAAAGAAGATATCAAAGATGATTTTAAATCAGCACAATCAATTGGCATGGCGGTTTCTGCCAAAAATGCTTAAGCTATGTCTGCAAAGCTGAACAAAACGCCGAATGGAACGCACCACACAAGCACTTTGTTGTATTTTTCAGTGTCTATGGAAGAATCTAAGTTGTAATTAAAGCTGCCTTTTGTGCCCTTTATTTCCCCCAAGTCGATAAAATCTCCATTTCCAAGTTCTGTTGAAAGGTAAATGTGCAGGTTAGGACCGTTAATTGTCTCAAAATCCTCAAACCTTAATACCTTTTTTGCATCTGCGGAAATGAGCAATGCCTTTCCCTTGACATCATGGGCGCCTGGCTTAAATTCGCCCTGCGAGATGATTTCTGGCTTTGGCGGCATCTCATCCTGCGCAACAATTATCTTATCCTTCATTTCCCCAACCTGCTTTTCAAACTCTGCTTTTGTGGCAGCATCCATTGTATTCATCGAATCTTTTATCTCCAATGCCTCCAAAGGGGATTTTTCCTCAATTTCATTTACAATAAATGCGGGGGAAACAAGGTAATAGGCAATAGGCAGAATAATTATTATTGACATCAATATAATAAATATTGTTTTCATTAAAGAATTCAATTTTTGATTATTTAAATAGTTTTTTGTTTCATTTAATTTCTAATCACTAGATAGCTGTCTAAGGTTTTCCTTAGCTATTATTTTTTCTCTTTGAGCGGGATCCTTTACATTTCTTAATCCTAATGGATCAATTTTATTAGCTCTGTCCTCAGATTGCGTTTTTATTGTTGTAGAAAAAGCACTGACAACCCTTTCCGCTAAACCAGTGCACGATTCACATTGAATTGTAGTTGGCACACCTACCTTCTGAAGCAATTCGTATGTCCTTTCGCACTTTTCGCAATAATACTCGTACAATGGCATGAAATTTTATTTTATTAACAACTCTATTATATTGACCCTGCATACATAGCCCTAATTCCCGCTGCATAGGTTGCTCCTAGCCTTTCTGCTCTTTCTGCTAGCGCAAGCATGTCTCTTCGTAGATCCATTTTTACTATAACTGGCCATGCTGTTCCTTTATCTTTTTGGTGCTCAAGGACTATAGCCATAAGTCTTTCAATCTCGACTTCATTTTCAGGCCTTGCATTATGGATGAACCATGCCATCCTCGCTTGCAAAACGGAGAAGGGGAGCATAAATCTAATCTTACCTTCCTCATCTTTGGTTAGAGCAATGGCTTTATTGTAGTTTTCTTCAGCTTCAGCATGTTTTTTAGGATCCCTCCCCCCTAGATCGACTTGAGGAACACCGAGGGTTTGGTATGCATTCATAAGCTCGTATCCAGACGTCTCACCGTCTCTTAGTCTTGATTCTAACCCAACTCTAGCAAATAACTCGCTGTTACGTAAGTCTGCCCAATGCATGGGTTTATTTTGTCCTAAAAATTTTGACTCATCCCAGAACACTGTGGATTCTATACTGTACACTCTATGGGAAGCACTATCAACTGCTTTCTTATTCATGATTTCATTACTTAAATTATCCAATGCACTGAAATATGATGCACCAGCGCTAGCTAAAACACCAGAAGCAGCGTACCAAAAAGGACTTCTTAAGTTAGGAATTTCCGTATAACTCTTAAAACAATCATATAAAGAAGCAAGAGCGTCATGAGGAGAATTTAATATTCTTTTATGGTATTTGAGTACAATACCTACTTCCTCTAATACTCTGGCAAAACCATAATGGGAGGGGTGTTTTATTCCTCTTTGTTGTAATTGATTCGATTCAAAAATAGTCATGAGTTCCAACAGCAGTTTTTCTGTGCTATCGCCCCTAAATAACTTAGCGTGAACCGCGTTTACTCCGAATTCAGTTTCATAGTCAGGAATTCCCCCTGTAGCGACAGCAATCCTAGCAGCTTCATGATAGTGATCTATCGCAAGGTCAAACCTATCTGGTGTTTGGGATTCCATTATATTCATTCCCTGCTCATTTAGTTTTTGCATTCTTGGAATAGCTTTATTAGTGCTCATTTTCATTTAAGCAAAGATGAGTCTCTATTTAAATATTTCTATTTTAACCACTTATAAATAATAAAAAATATTCATAAAAATGCCAGAATAAGCACAACGCCAATCGCAAGATGCATGATAATTGTCAAAGGGTAGCATGCAAACATCTTTTTCGGCTCATTGTAATATTTTAATATTTTAAAAATGCTGACCAATGCCAACGGCAGAGTTATTAATGAAAGCAACAGTAAAAAGTTATTTTCCAATAAACTAAGCCCGATAATATAAATAAAAATAAAAATCAAAAAAACAGAATAAATTAATGAGGCGTTTTTCCTTCCGAGCCTAACAACCATTGTTTTTTTGCCGCTTTCCCTGTCAGCCTTGCAGTCAGGAAACTCATTTACCCATAAAATCAATGAAGTTAATAAAGCCAGAGGCAGTGAAATCCAAACAACATCAAAGTTTATAGTTTTGGCCTGCACGTAATAGCTGCCCAGCGCCATTATAATGCCGAAATTAAACCCAACCAGGGCCTCTCCAACAAAATAAGAGCTCAGAAATGCTGAATAAAGAATCGCAGATAAAATGCCAAAAATTCCCAAATAAAAGACAATGATTCCTACTTTAAATGCAAGATAAATCCCAATCAGCAATCCTAAAATAAAAAATATAATCGCTCCTGCCAAAACCTCTTTTTCACTCAATAATTTATTTTGTACCATTCTTGAGCCGCCTGAAAAAGGCCTTATGAACTCAACATTAATATTGTCAGTGCCTTTTTTGTAGTCAAAATAGTCATTAATTATGTTTGTGCCAAGATGAATAAAAACAGCGCCCAACAGCGCAAGAGCTAAAAAAGGGTAATTAATGGCCCCGAAATGCGATTTTGCAACCAAGGCGCCAAGAATTACGGGGATTATTGTAACAGTAAGGAAAGGCGCTCTCAGCTCCATGAGCCATGATTTTAGTTTGCCCATTTTCAACTTAGTAATTCTTTTGCAATAAACTTTTCAATTGATTTCCTGTCCAGTTTGGATTCTTTATTTGGGTCTCTTAAGTTATCATGCATTGCATAAAATAGGTTATAGTATAAACAACTGTACATTTTTCTGGATAAGTCTTGTACAGGCCCTATAGGCAGTTTTAACATCCCATATTTTTGCCGCAGGGCTTCAAATATTCTCAAATACATCTCAAATTTTGGTTCTGCTCCTTTTTTTTCAAACTGCAATGATTCGGCTAATGGAGGGCTTACATAAAATTGCACTTCTTGGTCGAATCGAGCAAAGTCATCAAATGTATTGGTTCCGGGTAACAAAACTAGGCCCCTATCAACACCATTTATTTTCTTCATTGCCCTTAAATATAACGATTCATCTTTGGCGCTTCTTGCCGATGTTCCGTCCCTGGGTTTTGATACAAATCCAATAATCGGGTCCCATACTGTGACAGAAAGGCTGGCCCAACTTTCACTTATGGGATTTAATTCATTTACACCTAATAGGCTATAAGTGTGCCTTGCTCCATATTCAGAATCAGTGAATATAACAGTTGATATTCCAAGTTTGCTGCTTATGTCTAAAAATGCCTCTGGACAAGGCCTTTTAATTGCGGAAATGTCTTTAGCAAAAGCTTCAAATGCCATAAGTTTTTCATCAAATCTCCTGTCATATTCTATCGGCATAGCATAGAAGTAATAGGACTCTATTTTTAAAGATTGCTTGCTTTTGGCTCAAAATAAATAAAAAAATAATAAAAAATAAAGAATTAAAACATTTCTTTTTTCAGCAATGCCTTTTCAAGGCTTAATTTCCTTGCCCCATAGACCATTAATATCAGGAATGAAGCAAAGTAGAGCAATGCCAATTCGCCCTGATTTAAAATTGGCACAAGCCCATTTGGAACATGCGCAATAAAGTACGCTGCCAGCATTTCAATTGCTGATACCAAAGCAGCCAATCTTGTGAAAAGGCCCAAAGCTATTGCAAGTCCTCCAAAAAATTCTATGACTCCAGCCACGCCAAACATGCTCATAACGGGGGCAGCCTGGAAGTTAAACATTCCAAACAATTTTTGGGCGCCATGCTGCATAAACAAAAGCCCTACAAGCACCCTAAAAACAGCATAAAACCCATCATGGTATTTCATGGAAAATTTTCCTATCATTTTCATCCCTCCCAAAATATTATAATATTATAGCCATCCCTATTTAAATTTTTTTATTATAATATTGTTTTTTTGTTTTTAGTTAGTGGCGAAAAATTCAAATTTAGCCCGATATAGATATATATATATATATTATACTTTCGTTTTCACGAATGATTGACCATCAGAGAAAGGGGTTCGATAGTAGAAATAGATTGGGGCATTAATTCAAACTTTCCCATCTGTTCTCCATAATCTTAGCAATTTCATCAATTTTTTCTGGATTCAAACTAACTTGCAAACCATAAGAAGCAGGTTTTTGTAAAATAAATCCTTCTTTAATCAGACCTTTAACTGCATTTTTTGCCTCACCGATAGCGTGCTTTGGCAATCCTTTTGTCAAATTCTCAACAGCTGTATGTTTTCCTCCAATAATCCTAAGTCTGAACAGTTTCCTCAAAATTATCTTCTTGAAGTCCATTTATCCAAGTAAAGGCCGCAATTATTTATAGTTTTGTTCATTTAGATGAATGTTTAAATATAGAAAAATATATAAACAAGCTCTTATAATAGTATAACCTATGGAAGAAACATCGTCTTTTAGGATAGTATTTGGAGGTTCTCCAATAGTAAAGGTTATAGATTTTTTTCTGGATAACAGGGAATTTGATTATAGCTTAACAGATATAGCAAAAAATGCGGATGTTGGCTGGAGCACGCTGCACGGATTCTGGGGCAACATAGTAAAGCTCGGAATAGTGTTAAAGACCAGAAAAATAGGAAGGGCAGAATTGTACAAATTAAATTTAAACAGCCCTCTGGTAAAAAAATTAATAGATTTAGACTTGGATATTTCTAAAAAATTGATGAATGAAGAAATTCATAAGCAAAAGTTGAAAGTTACTGTGTAATTTCTTGGATTTTCAAAACCAATAATTTTATAAAACACCTCATTTTCCGCAAAAAGACGATGGAATTTTTGTTAACTTTAGTGATTGTAATCAGCGTTTTGGCATTGCTTTTTGCCGCTTATCTTACAAGGCAGATAATGAGAAGGGATACTGGCACAGAGTCAATGCAGGAAGTTGCAAATTCAATCAAAATAGGGGCAGAAGCTTTTCTGAAAAGGCAATACACAACCATTGGAATACTCTCAATTTTGCTTGCTGCTATTATTTATGCAGCCTATGCATTTTTCGGCAAGGATCCCAGTTTAGGCTGGCGCACTTCAATAGCTTTCTTGTTTGGCGCAGTAAGCTCTGCTTTGGCAGGCATTGTGGGAATGTGGATTTCAATAAGGGCAAACATACGGACAGCAAGCGCTGCAAGAAGAAGCATGAGCGAGGCTTTTATTGTTGCTTTAAGGGGAGGCGCAGTTTCAGGAATTGTAATTGTTGCGATGTCATTGCTCGGAGTCTCATTAATATATTACTTGTTCAGCATTGGGGCCAATCCAAAAGAGGTGCCTTTCCTAATTGTGGGCTATGGATTTGGGGCAAGCTTTGTTGCCTTGTTTGCGCAGCTTGGAGGAGGAATCTACACAAAAGCTGCTGATGTCGGCTCAGACCTTGTCGGGAAGGTTGAAAAGGGAATTCCGGAAGATGACCCAAGAAATCCCGCTGTTATTGCTGACCTGGTTGGCGATAATGTAGGAGACTGCGCTGGAAGGGGCGCTGACTTGTTTGAAAGCACAGCAGCTGAGAACATTGGAGCTATGATTTTAGGAGTTGCCTTGTTTCCTTTTTTTGGAATAAAAGGAGTTTTATTTCCATTGGTTGTGAGGGCATTTGGGTTAATAGCAACTATAATTGGCATAATGTCTGTCAGGCTTAGAAATGAAAACGAAAATCCGATGAGGGCATTAAACAGGGGCTATTACCTGACAAGCTTTTTGGCTGCAATTGCATTTTACCTGGCAACAAAATGGCTCCTTAATAGTATGTGGTTTTTCTATGCAGGCTTAGTTGGCATAGTAACAAGCATTTTGATAGTTTTGATTACAGTCTATTATACAGAATCAACTTACAGGCCTGTCAGGAGCATTGCAAAGGCTTCTCTGACAGGGCACGCGACAAACGTAATTTCAGGATTTGCAGTTGCTTTGGAAGCAACAGTGCTTCCGGTTATTGTTTTGTCAGTCGCTTTGCTGCTGTCATTTAAATTCGGCACTTTAAGCGGCATAGCACATGGCGGCTTGTATGGGACGGCAATAGCGACAATGGGAATGCTTGCAACTGCTGCTTACATCCTTGCAATGGACAATTTCGGGCCCATAACAGACAATGCGGGAGGCATAGTGGCAATGGGAAAGGCCCCTGCAGAAGTCAGAAGAAGAACAGACAAGCTTGATGCTGTCGGAAATACAACGAAGGCTTTGACAAAAGGCTATGCAATTGGCTCAGCGGCATTGGCAGCTTTCCTCTTATTTTCAGCCTATCTTGATGATGTGGCAAAGCATACTGGATTAAAAGTTGTAACTGTGGATATAGCAAAGATTGATGTTTTTGTAGGAGCCTTGATTGGAGCAATGCTTATCTTCTTATTTAGCGCATTTGCAATTCGTGCAGTAGGCGATACTGCTTTTTCCATTGTAAATGAAGTAAGAAGGCAGTGGAAGCATAAGAAAGGAATAATGTCGGGCAAGGAAAAGCCAGACTATGCGAAAGTTGTTGACATCTGCGTTAAGGCTTCATTGAAAGAAATGGTTCTGCCGGGATTATTGGTTGTTGTCGTCACAGTAGTTGTTGGAGTTGTTTTGGGGTATGAGGCAGCTGCGGCTTTTTTGATGGTCGCGACAATTACGGGAATCTTAATGGCATTACTGCTTAACACCGGAGGAGGCGCATGGGACAATGCAAAGAAGCTTATTGAGGAAGGAATGCACGGCGGCAAAGGCTCTGATGCGCACAAAGCAGCTGTTACGGGAGATACAATTGGAGACCCATTTAAGGATACGGCAGGGCCTTCACTGCACGTTCTTATCAAATTATTGAGCACAATTACTTTGGTCTTGGTGCCTTTGTTTGTTTAAGAGTTTTTTTAAAGCGATTAATTTTATTTTTATTGTTTTATTTTTCATTGGACTATTTTTGTTGAAATTTTAAACGATTTAAAATACGCCTTCGGCACACTAAAAAATGCTTCGCATTTTTGGTGCCCCAAAAATTCCATAGAAATTTTTTAGGGAATTCTAGGCTCGCCGCATTGCTCGCATTATAATCTGCTTCTCGCACTTTAAATTTCAATCTTAACGGGTGGATGGAGGACATCTGTAACGCACTGAAATCTTCAGTTCTGGGCGATACACTCACTTGGTTGTATTTATTAGTGGGGAGGCATTAATGCAAGCAGTTTTATGCTCTCCGTCGATTACGAAGTCCCGACGGTTATCATCAAAAAAGTTTTTAAGAACATCTTCTTCTAGAGAGAAGCCCAGTCTAGTTAATATTATAGGGTAGGAGAAGTAGTTATTTATCTACTTTTAAGTAACAACATAATGGAAATATTTATAAAGATAGGTATTCTACCATAAGTATGTATCATAAACCTCAACGATATAAAGAATTAGAAGATAGAGTTTGGCAAAACTTAAATCGAAGTAAGCTATTACCTCAAATTCTTGCACGAAGTGCTCATGTTAATGACATCTCTAATTATGTTGGTGTAGAGTTTCATGATGAATTTCAATTGAACACAAGAACTAATGAATACATGATGTGGATTCAAATATATATCAGACATAAAGAACCAGTTCAACCAGCCACACCAAAAATATACAGGTTGACAGAAGATATTACACAGCAGCAAAGAATTTGTGCACAGATTTGGGATGGAGTTAGTGAAGAAGATATTAGATGTATAGCCCAATCATCAGCTGAAGAATATTCTAAAGGTGACAAATGGATGGATGTTTCACAAAAAATAAGTATGGCTAGATTTCTTCCGGCGATAAAAGAAGGACGCGTTTGTGTTGAATTGATTCCTACCCTGGCTCAGTATAAGGTTTATGTGAAAAAATAAGTTCCTCCTCTTTTTCTATTGTTTAGGCGTTCTCAAAAATTGAGCATAACGAAGTTGCATTTTTTTCAGTCCTTCCTATTTTTAATATTAAAAAATAACTTTTGTTCTGCCCAATAGAAACGTTTAAATACAGAATTCTAATCCTATGCCTTGATTATGGGAAGAGTAAAAACACAGCTGGCAAAGAGAGTATCAAGGCAGCTGGTAAAGCAGCATCGCAGCGAATTTAAGGATAATTTCAATGATAACAAGGCTTTGATATCCCAGTTTACGAATGTAAAGAGCAAGAAGATAAGGAATGTTATAGCGGGCTATGTGACGAGGATTGTCAACTCAAAGCAGGATTAGATTAATTGACTAAACAAACGACAAGGGTGATGCAAAGATGGACAACAATATCTTTATCGGCAACAAGCCTTTTATGAACTATGTGACGGGGGTTGTGATGCAGTTTACAACAAAGAATTCCCCGGAAGTTGTCATCAAGGCAAGGGGCAAGTTCATCAGCAGGGCAGTGGATGTTGCTGAAGTCTCGGCAAAAAGGTTTTTGGACAACACAGTCAGCGTGAAGGACATAAAAATTGATTCTGAGGGCTTTCAAAACAAGGAAGGCAGGGATGTCAGGGTTTCAATAATAGAGATAACTTTGGGGAAAAACCAGTAAACTGAAATGAAGCTCGAAATTTATGGCTCAAAGCCGGGCATATTCAGGAGGATTCTAAGCTTTGTCAGAAGCGTTTTTCGGTTTTAGATTTTCTTTCATTTTTAATTATAGCAAATGACTTTAATAATCATAGCTTTTAATTTCGAAAAGTCATTTGCTTATTAGGAAAAGACATTACAACATTAAAAATAAATTACGAAAATTAATGTCTTTTCCTATAATTTTATATATTAATGGAGTTAGTTTAATAATCCTGGGCCTGTAGTGTAATGGACAACACGAGCGGCTTCGGTTTCCAGCAGAAACCGCTAACTCCCGGTTCGAATCCGGGCAGGCTCATTAAAATTTAATCAAAATTTGTAAGTCATAACAGCGTACCCTTCAGCTATACTGATCAATGTTTCATAAGCCATCTGCATACCTCTCCTAAGAATAATTTCAGGATATTGTTTGCCTCTTAACTGACGATTTGCAGTGGCCCATCTCAACAAATCATTCATTTCAAAATCTTGGATTAGCCCAGTATGCCTGCTGACTAAATCGCGCAATGACTGGACGGATACTTGCTCAAACCCATTTTTTGAGGCTACTTCAGTAACTTGTTGAGGATCTATCTGGAAGTCTATATCCATTTTCCCAATCCTGTAAAACCTAAACTGGTTTACAGCTTTATTCCAGTTATGGTGCCCATTATGGAAAGAGTAATAGTCAATTAAGACAACGACACCATGCTGGAATGATCTGCGTACACTTGTGAAGAGTCCGTGTAAACCAATACTCACTGGATAAATCCCTCCAAAATCGTCACTGTTTATATTTCTTACTGAAGAAAGGCGGGCGGCATGGTGAGAAAGAAATTTGTCGTATTTCAGAGGCACAAATACAGGAACAAACTTAATCTGATCAGAATAACCATTTTCTAATGCTTCCCTAAATTTTTTTTCTGGGACAATGCCTTTAACCCCAATACTAGAACTTAATTTTTTTATTACTGCAGGCTCTTCACTTTCCATATTTGGATTTAAAGGCAACACGCGTATAGAGTAGTACTCCCCACCCATATTAACAATGAGTTCTGTAGGAGTTGCGTCTACCAATTCATTAGCAAAAATAATGCCGTATTGGTACTGCCCAAGACTAAAATCCAAAGCATCAAGTTTTTGAATTTCAACTTTTCCTTTAATCCTTTCATCTTCTAAAAGGTCTGATAATTCTCTTCTTAAAAGACCTAAAGAATTTTGAATCCTGTCGGTTATTATAAATTTTGATTCCTTTCTAAAGGCATCAACTGATGTTACTCTTTTTTCATTTCCAAAACTCTTGCTTAGGATATGTGCTACCAAGTCATGAGCCAGAAAACCCTGGCCAGCTCCCAGTTCCAAAAAAGTTGGGTTTGGAGAGTTGGGGAAATTGATATCGTCATAAAGTTGAAAAAAATATTCAGTCATTGCTTTTCCAAACAAAGGAGATAAAGCCTGGGGTAGCATTGGCATCCCATGTTGATAATCCACCATAGTATTGAAAAGTCCGGATTTATGATAAAGGCCAATTTCCTGAAATTCACTGAATCTTAAACTTGTTTTTAATACTGTTTCAATATCTTCAGGGTCATTTACTCTGAATCTTTTAAGATACTCTTCCGCGCTTTCTCTGCCTTGGAGGAAAGGCCTTTCAGGATCTAATAAAGCCTCTGCAGCCATACTCAAAAGAAAGCCTAAATTAACGTTATTCATTTATTTCTCCATGTTATACTATCCTCCAGTAATTAACATTTATTTAAAAATTTTTGGTTAATTTATATTTAAATAAAAAAATAAAGAAAATTATTTAAAGAAGAAAGCAAAGAATATACAATAAAAAATCCGAGGTGGTCTAAATGGGCTTGTTGGATGTAAACTATATGGCTGTTTTGGTTGCTTCTGTTGCAAGCATGATAGTTGGATTTATATGGTATTCTAAGAGGGTTTTTGGCGGCAAATGGATGAAAAATGTTGGTTTGGATAAGAAAAAAATGGAAGGACAGAAGAAAAAAGGCATGGCAGGAACCATGATTGCGGCTTTTGCCACAACTTTGATAATGGCAGTTGTTCTTGCAAATATAATCAAATTCATGGGAGTTTCTGATGTTGCAGGAGGATTGTATGCAGGCTTTTTGGTTTGGTTAGGCTTCTTGGCAACAACCGACCTGGGAATCGTATTATGGGAATCAAAGCCCGCAAGCCTGTATTGCATCAAGACAGGGCACAACCTTGCATCATTGCTTGTTATGGGCGCGGTTTTGGCCGCTATGATTTAGGATTTATAGCGAAATGGCAAAAGCAATATGGAACAAAAAGGTGATTGCGGAAAGCAGCAATACTGAAGTTGTGGAAAACAACCATTATTTTCCGCCTGATTCCGTTAATATGAACTATCTTAGAAAAAGCCCAGAAGGCAACCAGTATACCTGCGCATGGAAAGGAGTATGCGATTATTATGATGTTGTTGTTGATGGCAAGGTAAACAAGGATGCTGCCTGGGTTTATCCTGAGCCAACAAAACCTGCGAATAACATTAAAGGCTATTTCGCATTCTGGAAAGGAGTTAAGGTAGAACCTTAATTTTATGATGATTAATTCTTTCATAACTTGCTAATAACTAGAAAGTATTATAAATAAAAAATATTGGATAATTAAAATGCTGAAAAAACTGGATGTGCCGAAGCTGTTTGCCATTTTTATTGTAACCATAATCCTTGTAAGCGCAGGCATAGTGGTTTATTCCAGCAATGCGCTGAAAAAGGCGCAATTGGATTACAACACGAAAATCCTTGCCCTGAACAAAGAGCTTTTGGAAAGCCTCAATAAATTAAGGCAGGACACGGAAAGGGAGCTTTTCGTGGTGCAGAGCAACCTATCTTTAAAATTAAACCTTGTTGAGAACAATTTAAACAGTTTCAGGAAGCAGAACGAGCAGGAATTGACAACTTTAAACAATCTTATAGAGCAAATAGAGCAGCAAAGCAACATTCAATTGCAGGAATTAAAGGACGAGCTGGGCAGCATTGAAGTCCAGGGCGGCGATTTTTCAGCCATTGTCGATGAGGTTTTGCAGTCTGTTGTAAGCGTTGGAACAGACAAGGGGCAGGGAAGCGGCGCTATAATTGAGGACAATGGGTTTATCGTCACGAATTACCATGTCGTCAATGGCGCAAATATAATAAGGGTTTTGACTTCTGACGGCAGGGTCCATGACGCGCAATTTATCGGCTACAATGATGTTATTGACATAGCAGTACTGAAAATGGAAGGCGACTTCAAAAAATTAAGATACGGCGATTCTGATGATACAAAAGTTGGAGAAAAGGTGATTGCTTTGGGCAATCCGGCAGGATTAAGCTTTACAGTCACTGAGGGAATTGTAAGCGCTGTCCATAGGAAGGGGCCAAACAACCTTGCCGTTTACATACAGACAGATGTTCCGGTAAACCCGGGCAACTCTGGAGGCCCATTGGTTAATACAAACTCAAGGCTTATTGGCATCAACAACTTTAAAATAGCCGGCTTTGAAGGCCTGGGCTTTGCAATTGAGTCAAATACCGTAAAGCAGATAGCAGATGATATCATAGAACAATATCTGGCAGCGCAGCAGCAATAGTTTTTTTACGCAGCCAGTCTTTCAATTAATTCGTCGCTTTTCTTTTTCGCAGCTTTTAACTTTTCAGGAGGAAAAAATGACTTGGTATTTTCAAACTCTCTTTTATAGCTCGCCATATCACCGCGTCCTATGATTGATGCCCATTCTTTGACAGCATTAACAAATGGCAAGTCTCCTTCTATCATCTCTTTATTATTAAGTGCTGTGTCGATAGACTTTTCAAGCAATTCAGGATTCCTAAACAAGTATTCTACAATACCAACTCTCAACATGAAAGGGGGAGTTTTGCATATGAAGTTTTTGTATGGAATTATCCTTAAATTACGCCACGCATCTGGCGCTGCCAACTGGCTTAGGTGCGTATTATCTTTTCTATCTTCTTCGGGAATTGCACCTAAACTGTATTCTCCCATAATTCTGTCATCAAGCAATAAGCCTGTTTTACCTCCGTTTCCAAAAACAAATTCTGCAGCTTCTGCTATTCTTTTTCTAAATCCATCTTTATCTCCCTGCACCATCATTGCATATAATTCAGATACAGACCTAGCATACTGGCTAATCTGTTCTTGTGCAAAGGGGTTTAAGATAGCCAGCCCTCCATAAACGTGAGACTTGCCCCCAAGAACTCTTAAAGTCATTAGCGCCTTGATATTATCAATACCGCCAGCGTACTGGGGGTTTTCCCAAGGATAAAATCCTGCATTTTTCCATGCAGTGCCCATTGACTCGAATCCCATATGCGTTACAGCCTGAGTGTCTGCCATTATCTTATCATGCACCTGATAAGCTAACAGTCCGTCTTGATGCAGTATTTCCTCGATTTTTATACCGACTTTTCCGAAAGCGCCCATTGAGGCTTGGAAAGCTTCTGGCGAGCTTCTATAGTTAACCAAAGCAGAACTTTTCCCTTGCGGTATAACAGAATGTCCAAACAGCCAATGCCAATTAATTACATGCGCATCTTTTGGCAAATATTTTTCAGCAGCCTCGACAAAAGGCGTCATAACCGAAGTTCCCAAAGAAACAACATAGCCTTTTTTTGTTGAATGACCATATTTTGCTAAAGCTTCCCCAGTATTCTCCATTTCAACTAAATAAAAAGTCAAATCACTTCTTCTGGAAACTGCAACTCCGTCATCTAAAATTTTAATCCCCTTCACATCTCCTAGATTTGCTTCTAACTCTCCTCTCTTCTCTGGCAAATCACAAACATTAACTCTATAGCCTAACTTAGCAAATTCTGTAGCGTGTAATTTGCCCATATCTCCGGTTCCAATCACCCCTATCTCTTGCACTTCCATTTTTACTCTCAAAAAAGCCTTTCTTTATAAATTTTGTGTTTGTTACCACTATAAAATAAATATTTATCTTCAAATCTGAAACAAAAACATTTAAATAAAACCTGATAATTCTTTGTTTTATGCAAGGAGCTGGTTGTCTTCCGAGTTTGCAATGATTTTTCTAGTTATATCTGTTCTAAAACATTAAATTTTTATTGGGGCTGTAGTGTAGCTTGGCTATCACTCGTGGTTCGGGGCCACGCAACCCCGGTTCGAAACATTTCTTTTCAAAGAAATGAGCAAAGAAAGAGAGCCACTCTCACTTCGTTCGGTGGCTCGTGCTTCGCAATGGAAAGAAATGCCGAAAGTCCGGGCAGCCCCATACTTATTTTAAGGTGATTATATGACATTACAAGTTGTTAAGGTTGGCAGCAGCTCTATTGTAAGAAACGGGAGTGTAGCTTATCAGAATCTGGATAGATTGTGTTATGAAATTGCCGAAATGAGATATAAAGACAGAACCGATACCGTTTTGGTAGTTTCAGGTGCTATACCTCTCGGGATGTCAAAGAAGGGAATATCAAAAAGACCTGAAGATAAAGCTCAGTTGCAAAGTTGCGCGAGGGCTGGTCAACCTGAATTAATGAGGGTTTATAATGATGCTTTCGCTACTGCCGGGAAGAAAGGATTAAACTATCTTATTGGTTCCGAGTATCTTGTTACTTATGATAATCTGGCGACTCCCAAGCGAAGAAAGCTTATAGTTGATGGTATTAATCTTGATGTTTCCCAAGGCCAAATCCCTTTAATAAATTACAATGATGGCGTTGACCCGGAAGAAGCGCAGAAGGATAATGATAGGTTGGCGGCAGAAATAGCTAAATGTATCAATGCCGAAAGGCTAATAATTTTAGGAGTCGTAGGCGGGGTAATGAAAGATAATAGAATAATTTCTGAAATTGATGAAATAACTGATGAAATAATGCAGCTTGACGAAGGCGCTGGTGAAAATGGCACTGGCGGCCTGACAACAAAATTGGAAGCTGCCAAAATAGTAATGCCGGAAGGGATACATCTGTATATGGGCAATGTTGAATTAGGCATAAGGGCATTAATTGAACGAAAAAGCGGCACTTATTTTAAGCCAAAATCCAAAAGATTTTTTTAAACATCAAAATTCCACTTATGTTTCATAAGTGGTTTAAATATAACAAACACATTGCATGGAATTTGGATGTCGCAAAAACCAGCAATTTATTAAGTGGAATTTTGTGGTGTCCAAAACCACCTAAATGTTATAGTTTACAAACATGCCACCAATCTATGATTGGTGGTTTTTGACATAAAATAAAAGGCAATAGAATAAATATTAAAAAATGGCGACTTTTGAAGATTTTCAGAAACTGGACATTCGTGTTGGAAAAATCATTGAAATAGAAAGTTTCCCGGAGGCAAAAAAGCCATCCTACAATCTGAAAATTGATCTTGGCAAAGAGATCGGAATAAAAAAGTCATGCGCCCAAATCACAAATTACTCAAAGGAAGAGCTGAAAGGTAAGCTTGTTTTGTGCGTTGTAAATTTTCCTCCAAGGCAGATAGGCTCTGCAATTTCAGAAGTCCTTACATTAGGGGTTCCTGACAATGAAGGCAATTGCATTGTAGTCCAGCCGGAAAGAAATGTCCCAATCGGGGCAAAATTATATTGAGCGGCAATTTTAATCCAAAATTTTAAATATACGCAATAATAAAAACAAAAAATGCCCCAAAAAGAAGAGCAGCTCGGAATTAAGGTAAAAAAAGACAAGGACTTCAGCGAGTGGTACAATGAGGTAGTCATTAAAGGAGAGCTGGCAGACCATTCCGTTGTAAGGGGATTTATGGTCATAAAGCCGAGGGGCTATGCAGTCTGGGAGAAAATACAATCTTATTTTGACGAAAAAATCAAAAAATCGGGGGTAAAAAACGCTTACTTTCCATTGCTCATTCCAGAATCTTTTTTTAAGAAAGAGGCGAAGCATGCAGAAGGATTTGCGCCTGAATTGGCATGGGTCATGGACGAAGAGCAGAAGGAAAAGTATGCCTTAAGGCCGACATCAGAAACCATAATGTATGATTCCTATTCAAAATGGATAAGAAGCTGGAGGGATTTGCCTTTAAGGCTGAACCAATGGTGCAATGTCCTTAGATGGGAAGTCAAGCAGACAAAATTGTTTTTGCGCACAAGGGAGTTTTTGTGGCAGGAAGGCCACTGCGTTTACGAAACAGAGCAGGAATGCGACAGAGAGGCAAGAATGTTCCTTAATGAATACAAAAAGCTTTCTGAGGAATTGCTTGCAATTCCTGTTATTGAAGGCATGAAAACAGAAAAAGAGAAATTTGCAGGGGCAAAAACAACCTATACAATAGAAGCCCTGATGCCGGATGGCAAGGCATTGCAGATGGGCACATCGCATAACCTGGGGCAGAATTTTGCAAAGGCTTTTGATATTGCTTTCTTAGACAGGAATGAGAAAAAGCAGATGCCATGGCAGAACTCATGGGGCTTTTCAACAAGGCTGATAGGGGCAATGGTTATGATGCATTCTGATGACAAGGGCATTGTATTGCCTCCAAAAATCGCTCCTACGCAGATTGTTATCGTGCCAATATTTTTCAAGGATGACAAGGAAAAGATACTAAAAAAAGCAAACGAGTTAAAAAACAAGCTGAAAAAATATTCTGTTGAATTGGACGACAGGGATTCATACACGCCAGGATGGAAATTCAATGAATGGGAGCTTAAGGGCGTTCCTTTGCGGATTGAAATAGGGCCTAAGGATGTTGAAAAAAGCCAGGTTGTTCTCGTGAGAAGGGACAATAATGATAAAGAGGCTGTGAAAATAGCGGATTTGGATAAAGAAATTGAAAATACTTTGGGGCAAATTCATAAAAATTTGTTTGACAAGGCAAAAAAGTTCTTGAATGAAAATACTGCCGAGGCAAAAGCCTGGGATGATTTTCTAAAGCAGATTAAGGATAAGAAACTTGTAAAGGCTCCGTTTTGCGGCAGCATGGAATGCGAAGGCTCTATTAGAGACAAAACCGATGGAGCGACTTCAAGGGCAATCCCTTTTGAGCAGCCAAAGAATATAGGAAACTGCATTCATTGCAGAAAGCAGGGCAAGTTTATGGTTTATTTCGGGAAAGCTTATTAGATTTTAATTAATTTCTGTCACTACTTTCTAAAGGAAAATATAATTAAATTTTTAAACAAATTAGCAATACCTTCCAAGATGGCTGCGATCCCATACAAAATTTTGTATATTGGTAGCGATGTAAACCGATCAAACTTATTTAAGACTGCCCTAGATGCCCAAATAGTGCGGCACAATAATTTCGAGGCGTTTCCATCTTTAGAGAATAGGATACTAAGATCTGTCAATAATCTAACCACGGGTAGATACGAGGCTGTAGGTATAGGGGATATACCTCCTACGAAATACGACTTATGCGTTATTGTTCTGAATTCCCCACCAGGCGATATACCTATTCTTGATATAGGGGCAATTCATAAAAAAACAGAGAGTGGCAAATGCCCTAATTACTGGGAAGAAGGGTTAGAGTTAATCTCTCGGATAAGATCTGGCGGTGTAAACCGGAAAATACCTATATACGCTGTCGCGGTAATTGATTCCAGAGATACGCCTTTTCCGATGGACATTGCCACTAAATCCAGGAGAGCCGGTGCCAGATATTTTTTTCAGATTGAAAATGAGAATGATTATGGTATATTGGCTGAGAAAGTTGTTGAGACTTTAATGAAAAAAATCGCAATGGAACTTATTTTAGATTATATCAAATCTGGCATCGGGTACCTGCAAGGATTATTACCCAAGAGTATGCCTAAGGCTAATATAAGAAAAATAAGAAAAAATAATGCAGCCTAACTATCTTTTAAACTCTCAGCAATAACGCTTGAGACATCAATCCTTGCAGCCTTATTCGGAATTGTATTTGTTGTAACAACCTTTGCACTTGCTTTCTTTAGTTTGTTTAATGCATTTTCAGCAAAGATTCCATGAACTGCAATGACATTGAATTTTCTTGCCCCAAGCTTTTTTAAATTTTTTATTGTTTCAATTATAGTATTGCCTGTTGAAATCATATCATCAATAATTATCACGTTTTTTCCCCTTAAATCAATTTTTTTGCTTAATTTGACAATAACCTTTCTTCCGGATAGCCTTTTTTTCTCCAGGATTACCGAATCACAATTAACAATATTTGCAACTTTCTCTGCCCATTTGTAGCTCTCCCAGTCAGGGCCTGCAATCAGGCAATTTTTTACATTGTAATTTTTTTTAATAAAATCCGCAATTAGATTGTTGGCAGTCAGTTTTTTTGACTTTATCCTGAAAATGTGCCTTAAGTCCTTTTCCCTGTGCAAATGAGGGTCAATAATAAAAATCCCATTAAAAGCATTGTCAACCAGCTTTGCCATAACCTCAACGCTTACGCATTCGCCTGATTTGAACCTTTCATCCTGCCTCAGGTAAGGGAAATAAGGCGCAGCCAGTATGATTTTTTTAGCGCCCAGGTCTTTTGCTGTATAAGCGGCAAACAATGCCTCCATGACATTATCATTTATGCTGCCATAAAAAGACTGGACCAAAACAACTGTATTGCCTTTAACGTTCTTCAGAAACCTTATATGCAGCTCTCCATCGGGGAATTTCTTTACCTTCAGCTCAGAATAGGGCTTTTTCAGCTTTTTAGCTACATTTGCAGCCAAGTGCCTTCCATGGGAGCAGCCTATTATCAGCATTTTGAGCCTCTTTTTGTTTGAATTAAATCCTTAAATACTATATATAACTTTCCCTTTGTTTTGTTTACCGCTTTGGGCTTATAAAATAGTGACACTATTCCAAAATAGTAAAATTTAAATACTAGTTGTGTTTTTTAGCATTCTAAAGTATTAAACTTAATTAAGGGTGGTTTCAAAAATGATAAAGAAAATTTTGCTTGGAATATTTTTTCTGTTGATAGTTGCGCAGGTTGCATTCGCAGCCGGCGATAAGCTGAATATAACCGATATTGATGTTGAAGTTGACGGCAAGAGCAGCAACAACCTTAAAGATGGCAAGACGATAAGCAAGGAAGCAAAGCCGGAATCAGAGATTGAGTTCAAAATTAAGGTAAAAAATAGCTATAATGGTACAGGTACAGGAGATTTGGATATAGAAGATATCCAGGTTACAGTTACAATTGAAGGAATAGACGATGATGATGATTTGGAAGAAGATGCGAAGGAATTTGACGTTAATGCTGATGACGATAAAACTGTTACTGTAAAATTTAAATTGCCTTTGGAAGTTGATGAAGGCACTTATGATGTTTTGATTGAAGCTGAAGGCGAAGATGAAGATGGCTTAACTCATAGTACAGAAGCAAGGATTGACCTTGAAGTTGAGAAGGAAGACCATGAGGTAATATTCCACAGGAAATCCCTGAGCCCAAGCGAAATTTCATGCCAAAGGACAACTCAATTAAGTGTTGGCGTTATTAACACTGGCGCTCAGGAGGAAGAGGAAACAGTCCTTGAAATAGCAAATGCTGATTTAGGCGTTAACCTAAGGGAAACATTTGACTTAAGCGATGATCCTTTTGACTCTGACAGCAAGTTCATAAAGACTTACAGCGTAAGGGTAGCGGATGATGTTGCCCCGGGAATTTACCCGATTGTTGCAAGCGTAACATTTGACGATGGCGATGAGACAGAAACAACAACTTTGGACTTGGCTGTAGGCAGCTGCGCAGCTGCGCAGGAAACTGTTGAGGAAGTTACAGAAGAAGAGCCTGAAGTAGTGGTTGTTTCGCCTCCAACACAAATAATTCCAACAACTGGAGTTACTGTTACAGAGCCAACGCAGGCAGCTGAGCAGAAGTCATTATTGCAGAGCGGAAACTTCGTTACAGCTTTGATAGTTGGCGAAGTGCTTGTTGTAATAGTTGCAATACTGCTTGTTGTGGCGCTGATGAGAAGGAGAGGCTAAACAGCCTTTTTTATTTCTTTTTTATTTTTACTTTATAATTTTTTATTGATGCTTTTTTAAAATTTTAAATATGCCTACGGCGTATTTTACGCTCGCTCAATAGCTCGCAGTTTATTGGATGTTGCACTCCTTCATCTTTATTCAATTTTAATGTCACTATTCTAAAGTAATTACTAAATAGAAAAGTTTAAATATAAGTATGCTTAACTTTATATAAAATGTTGGCGCAAAAGCAGTTTTTGAATGAGTTAAAGCAGCACTTCAGGCTTAATATCTATGAAGTCAAGATATGGACAGCCTTGCTAAGCCGGGGAATAGCGGCTGCTGGAGAGCTTGCTGATATTTCCGGCGTGCCAAGAAGCAGGTGCTATGATGTTCTTGAAAGCCTTGAGAAAAAGGGATTTATCATAATGAAGATAGGGAAGCCTATAAAATACATTGCAGTGCAGCCTGAGGCTATCATGGAGAGGGTAAAAAGTTCGCTGCAGGAAGATGCGCAAAGGGAAATTGACATAATGGAAAGCATCAGGGAGACTGATATCTTTGAAGAGCTTGAATTACTGCACAAAACCGGAGTCAAGCATGTTGATGTAACCGAGCTTTCGGACTCAATTGTCGGAAGGGACAGCATACACAAGCAGATAAAGTCAATGGTGGAAAGGGCAAAAAAGTCCGTTACGATTGCAACAACTGAAGACGGCTTCAAAAGAAAAGCCAAGCTGCTGAAAAATTATATGCCTAATTTAAGAAGAAAAGGCGTTAAAATAAAAATAATCGCCCCGGTTGACAATGCCGCAGCCAAGAAGCTGCTGGGCGCGGAATTAAAAAACACAAGGAATGATACAAGGTTCATTAATGTTGACAATGAGGAGCTTATGTTCATGCTGAATGAGCAGGATCCTGAAAATGACGTGGGCATCTGGCTAAAGAGCGAATTCTTCATCAAGGCTTACAATGAGCTTTTTGAGAGAAGCTTGAAGTGAAGGCTTTTCTGCTAAAATGAATGTTGGCATAAGAAGAGAGCAGTCGTTGGATTTCACTGTAAGATACTTAATGAAGCAGACTTATCATTCTGTCAATCCCGCAAATGAAGTGCTTTCACACCTATTAATTCCCCAAGATCTTAGAGCCCAGTATATAAAAGATAAAATTCGCGAATTAAATCTAGATGAGGGCAGATTTGGCTCAGAAAGAAGATATGTTGTTTTGGAGGAAGGTTTGCTTGAGATTCCAGACTTAGGAAGATTTGTTGTCGCTCTTGCGCATAATTTTCCATTAGACATATCTTTAGTGGAAATCCCCGGGCATTACAAAGGCAATAAAGCCCAAGGCGACACTATCCCAATAGAAATGATGACAACTGATAATGCAAGGCGCTTGGTCAAATACTGCTTAATGGGGATGAACACGGAAACTGAATTTTACTGGATATGGCCTGATATTAATGATTTAAGCCAGATTCGCGGGCATAAATTGCCAAAATTAGAAACCTTAAGGTTAGGACAAAATCAAGATGCCCTACCTATATATCCCGTTTTACCATGTAAATAAAACCAAAACGCAACATTTAAATATAACCTAAGCATATCCTTGGATTAAGGACTTCTTTGATATAAAATGGTTGAAGAGAGAGAGCTAAAAACCGGCACTACGACAGTTGCTTTGGTATGCAAAGACGGCTTAGTATTGGCTGCAGACAAAAGAGCCACTTCAGGCTATTTGATTTCCTTTAAAAAATTTGACAAGATAATAACCATAACAGACTTTATCGCTGTTACGGTTGCAGGAACTGTCTCGGATGTGCAATTGCTTACAAAATACATCAGGGCAGAGCTAAGCCTTAAAAGAATAAGGACTGGCAGGGAAAACAGCGTCAAAGAAGCTGCAAACCTGCTTGCGACATTGGTTTACAACAACATAAGGAAATTAAGCATGATTCCGGGAATTTCCCATTTCCTTGTCGGGGGCAAGGATGAGGCTGGCTTTCATTTGTATGATTTGGCGCCTGATGGCAGCATTGTAGAGATTGATGATTATGTTTCTTCTGGCTCTGGAAGCGTGATGGCCTATGGAGTTTTGGAAACACTGTATAAGAAAAACCTCACAGTTGATGAGGGCATTAAGCTGGCTGTGAAATGCGTCAATGCAGCCGTGCAAAGAGACATAGCTTCCGGAAACGGCATAGATGTGGTTACCATAACCAAGGATGGCGTTAAAAAAGTGCTTTCAAAGGAAATTGACATGAGAATTGAGGTTTAGGCATTCTTAAGAACCCTAAATAATTCGTTTTTATTTAAACCGGGCATTTAAATTTTTAATAAAATAAAAACCTATGAGATGAAAATAAAAAAACTAATTGAGTGAAAATTCTAAGCTTATGGTGTAGTAAATGGCTGATATAATAAAGGAAATCTTGAGCAATTTGCCCGATGGCAAGATAAGCGAAGCCAATTTTGAGGCTGCAAACATCGTCCTTTACACAAAGGACAAGGATTTCTTCCTCAACAACAATGGCGTAATAAAGAAGATAGTTGACAGTATAAAAAAAAGGGTGGAGCTGAGGCCGGATCCGAGCATAACAATGGACATGGAAAAGGCTGAGAAAGAAATCAAAAGCATAATCCCCGAGGAAGCCGGCGCTGACAGCGTAAACTTTGACCCGCAGAGAAGCCGCGTTATCATTGAGGCTGAAAAGCCGGGCCTTGCAATAGGGAAGCAGGGGGCTATTTTAAGGGATATAAGGGCAAAAACATTATGGGTTCCATTAATAAGCAGGAAGCCTGCAATAAAATCAAAGATAATTGAGAACATAAGAGCAGTCTTATACCAGTATTCTGACTACAGGAGAAAATTCCTGGACAAGGTAGGGCATAGGATTTATGACGGCTGGCTGAGGGAGAAGAAGGAGGAATGGATAAGGGTCAGTTACCTGGGTGGAGGAAGGCAGGTTGGAAGAAGCTGCTTATTCCTGCAAACGCCGGAAAGCCGCATCCTGCTTGACTGCGGCATAAATGTTGCTTCAGAGGAAAATGCATATCCCTATCTTGAAGCGCCGGAATTTGACATAAAGCAGCTTGATGCTGTTATTATAAGCCATTCACACATAGACCACAGCGGCTTTGTGCCTTATTTGTTTAAGTATGGCTACAGGGGCCCTGTTTATTGCACAGCTCCCACAAGGGATGTAAGTGCATTGCTGGCGCTGGATTACGTAAAGATACAAAGAAGCGACGGCAAGGACCCTATTTACACTTCTGAGGAAATCAAGGAAATGGTCAAGCATACCATTACTTTGGAGTATGATGAAGTCACTGATGTAACCCCGGATGTCAGAATCACTATGTATGATGCAGGCCACATTCTGGGCAGCGCAATGGTGCATTTGCATATAGGCAATGGCCTTCATAACCTCCTCTACGGCGCTGATATGAAATACGGCAAGACTATGCTGCTTGAGCCCGCTGTCACAAAGTTTCCAAGGCTAGAGACTTTAATGCTTGAAGCAACTTACGGCGGCAAGGATAACATGCTGCCTCCAAGGCACGAGCCGGACGAGCAGACAAGGAAGATAATCCAGGATACAATCGAGAGGGGCGGCAAAGTTTTGATTCCTGTTTTAGGCACTGGAAGGGCCCAGGAAGTGATGATATTGATAGAAAGCATGGTTAGAAACAATACCCTGGCAGCAATACCTGTTTTCATTGATGGCATTGTATGGGACATAACTGCGATACATACAGCATATCCCGAATACCTGAATAATAACATAAGGAAGCTTATATTCCATAAGGACCAAAACCCGTTTTTAAGCCCTATTTTCAGGCGCGTCGGCTCCCAAAAGGAGAGAATGCAGATTATTGAGGAAACGGGGTCTTGCGTGATTATAGCCACATCAGGAATGCTTGTCGGAGGGCCTTCTGTTGAATATTTGAAGCATCTGGCAGGCAATCCAAAAAACAGCCTGGCTTTTGTAAATTATCTTGGAGAGGGAAGCCTGGGAAGGCGCATTCAGAGAGGAGAGGCAGAATTCAACATGGGCTCTGTTTCAAAGCCGGAAATAATGCAAATCAAGCTTGAAGTGCATAATGTTGAGGGCTTTTCAGGCCATTCAGGCAGGAACCAGTTAATGAGCTTTGTAAAGAACTGCGAGCCAAGGCCGAAAAAGGTCATTATAAACCACGGCGAGAATTCAAGGTGCCTGGATCTGGCAAGCTCCATTCATAAGACCTTTAAGATTGAGACAACTGCTCCAAGGAACTTGGAGACTGTAAGGATTAAATAACTCTTTTTTATTATAGGTTTAAGTAAATACTGCTAAGATTAGGCGCCGCCATTGAGCGGCGCAATTATTGCGCGCCTCATTGGGCGCGCCTAAATAACCTAGTATTTTAAATTGATAAACTTAACAAATTTTAAAAAGCCCATTCTAATTCTAATTATTCATGGACAAAGAAACCATAGAAAAATACAGGCAGGCAGGGAAAATAGCAGCCCAGGTTTTAGATTATGGAAAAAACTTAATCAAAAAAAATGCCTTTTTGCTTGATGTAACTGAAAAAATTGAGGCGAAAATATTTGAATTAGGCGCAAAGCCGGCTTTTCCTGTGCAGCTTTCCTTAAACCATATTGCAGCGCATTTCTGCCCTGATGAAGATGATAAAACAGTTTTTTCCGAGCAGTTGATTAATTTGGATGTGGGCGTGCATGTTGACGGATATATAGGGGATAACGCAGTTACAGTTGATTTGTCAGGAAAAAATGAAGCTCTGGTTAAGGCATCGAGAGAAGCACTCGAGGAAGCATTAAAAGTTATTAAAATCGGCACAACCTTGGGAGAAATTGGAAGGACAATACAGGAAATAATATCAGAATATGGCTTTAGCCCTGTAAGGAATCTGTCAGGCCACGGCTTAGGGCATTTTAAGCAGCATGAAAAGCCTTCCATACCCAATTTTGATACCGGCGACAAGACAAAAATAGAGAAAGGCATGGTTTTTGCAGTTGAGCCTTTTGCCTCAACCGGCTCAGGAATTGTGCAGGATTCAGGCGAAGCAGCTGTTTTTATGCTCCTAAATAAAAAGCCTGTAAGAAGCCAGATAACGCGGGAGGTTTTGAAATTTATAGAAGGCTATGAAGGCCTGCCTTTCTGCAGGCGCTGGCTGACAAAAAAGTTTGGAGCAAAGGCAAATTTCGCCTTGAGGGAAATGCTACAGACAGGAATAATAAAGGCTTATCCTCCTTTGGCTGACAGCAATAAAGGCTTAGTTAGCCAGGCAGAGCATAGTGTTTTGGTTGATAATGGAGGAGAAGTTATTGTTTTGACTGAATTATGATTCTTATTATTAAATAATGAATTAGCTATAATCCAGCTTATCTGATTCTTGAATATCACCTTGAGGTTCCGCTTTGTACTTTTTAGATAGTCTTCTTTGTTCTCGCCTCTCTTCTCTTTTTTGCTGCTTCATTCTACTTTTCATTTTTCTTTTGACTTCTCTAGCTTGGCTTACTTGACCGGGCTTCCTTATAAATAAATAATTTCCTAATTGATTAAAATAACTTTTGGGCGTTTCAAGAAGGTAATTTCCCGAATTGATAATTATCATTGAAGCATAATCAACTATTTTGTCTATTCCCCCATATAAGGAATCAAGACCTCTTGTGACAGAGGTTGCTATATGCTCTAAAGTATTAGTATGTTGTATTGCAACAGCTTTAGCAGTATATAGGCCCATAGGGGCTTTTTCTGAATATTTAGGCCCTTCTGTGTAAGGAGTTATCATTTTTGTTTTCATTGAAAAATAGTTATAATATTTAAACATTTTGATGGGCAAGCTTCTAAACCAAAACATTTATATACTAGTATACCTTTTTGTATATTAAGTATTTAAAGGAAATGATGGAAATGGCACAAGAAGGCAATTTTTTAGAAGAATTCACAGATGTGATGGAAGAATTCAAGGAAAAGTAAGCTTCCTGGTTAATTCTTAATCATAATTTCTCATAGGCAACTAATTCTTTTAATTAGAAACTGTTAGTACTTCAATTCAAAGGCAGGCTTTATTAGTGCTATTGGGAGTTCCCCTTTTTCAATCCTTTTTGCAATCATTCGATCAGCACCATCCTTGCTTAATCCATGTTGTTCTGCCACATTCTGGGCAAAGCTTCTTCCTGCTCTTCCAGGAACCACCTTGAAATTATACTTTATTTTGCCTTGATTATCCTCTACCTGTACCTGCCAGTTTGAAGCTGTAGGAAAATTGCCGTTTTCCATGTCCTCTGCAAGTTGGTGCAGATGCGAATTCATAAGTAAGGCAGTTCCAAGCCTGTAGTGGGTGTAGATTACATTCAAAGCAGGCACTCTTGCTTCGAGATAATTGGTTCCTGATCCAAAATCATCAATCAAAGAGAGGCTATAAGGGGTCATTCCTGCAAGATTTTTGTTTATTCTGGTTACTTCATCAACCCATCTGCCTCTTTTGTTATCTGCATCATCACCCGATACAAAGTGGGTAAATATATTATCGACAATGCTTAGCTTTGCTGATATTGCAGGTACATAGTAGCCAGATTGCCCAAGAACAAACACTAACCCTATTCCTGTGGAATATCTTGTTTTCCCCCCATTGTTTGGTCCGGTAACCATAATTATATTGCTTCCAGGATCTACATGGAAACTATTTGGCACTATCTTGCCATAGACTGTCAGTTTGTTTGAAAATGAATTTAAATCATATTCCATCATAATGTGGTGCATGTCAATAATACTGTGTTTTCTTTCTTCCATAGCACTAAATTCCGGCCTTTGAGCCGGCAGGTTGTTGGATGTGAGAATCTCCTTGAATCTTACTGCCCCAATATAAAACTCAATATCCCCGACTAAACCCAGGGTATTCTTAACTTGTCCTGCAGCCTGGTCTACTAATTTGTCAAATGCAAGTGCAAGTAGCTTTTTGTAGGACATAACTATCTCATTGTCCAATATTGAATCCAACCCGTGTCCTTTGATTTTGGCGAGCGTTTTAAAAAGTAGCCTTCTGTCTAGCCTATTTTGCCCTACAGCTAAATAATCAGACTTTTCAACTTCCTCACTTGCGTTTATGGTAACGCCCAGTTCCACGTAGCGGCAATTAAAATAATTGTCGACCATCTCAGAAATAAGTTTAAACTCCTCTGTTTTTTGTACCCTAGTTGCGTACTCATGTACAGATGCTAAGCCTCTGCTATTCGAGTTTTTTAGAACATGCTCAAGAGCATTTATACTTTCAACATACTGCCTTAAAATCGCCAGATCTATTTCTAAAACTTTGATTGCGGCAGGAACAAGCATTTCTTTCACAGAACGAAACCATAGTTTTCTGCTGCGCTCATTCATCAAAGCATTTATATTGGCTAATTGGTTTGCAATTTGGTCTAATTGCCCAATCTTTCCCGCATTTTCCTGCAATTCGTCTAAAATTTCCCACCTGTACATAATTGTCGGGATATCTATAGGAGCCCTTGCCAAAGCATAACAAAGAAATGGGCTAGAATACTTGGGCCTTAAAAAATCCCTTACAAGAACATCTAATCCTAGGTCCTTTGGAAAACTAATCGGTTGAAATGTTGGAACATTGGGCTTAAACCCCCTAATCAAATCATCGTTCAATTGCTCGATGTAATCTTCTTTTTTGGCCTTGCTGAATATATCCCTGGCTTTCTCATCAGCAACATGGCTGAGTTGTAAATTTTCTTCTTCGAGTACATTTTCAATGCTTTTTCTGAACAATAAATCTGGCTGGGATATCATCAAAAGGTGAAATATGGAACTATTTTTAAACATTATGCTTATAACTATTTTAAAGTAGTATAAGCTTAAGATTAGAATGAAACTTTCAATATCGGAAAAATTACAACTTTTCCAAAGAAACCAGCTCTTTTACTGTAAATAATTCCTCTTCCCCTGTTTTCATGTCCCTTAATTTTACTTTATTCTGCTTTAATTCATCAGGCCCTATAAACAAAACATAAGGTATGCCCAGGGAATTTGCAAACTCGAGATTTTTGCTTATGCCCTTGCCCATTAAGTCAATATCAGCCTTAATGCCGCTTTTTCTCAATTCCTCGGCAATTGTCAGGCTTTCATTCAATGTCTTTATTGGGATAATATATATTTGTGTTACTGTCTTCTTTTCCTCTTTATTTTTTTCAATGTAGGCGTCATAAATCCTGTCTAAGCCAAAAGCAACGCCGACTGCGGGAAAATTTCCCCTTCCAAGAAAAGAGCCAATCATCTTGTCATACCTGCCCCCTGCGCAGACAGCGCTTTTTACACCGGAATCGCGTAAAAAAACTTCAATGACTGTTCCGGTATAATAAGCCAGGCCCCTAGCCAAAGATATGTCAAAATCAACGCCCACATTGATTATGTTCAGATAATTCAGCAGGCTTTCAATTTCATCCATGCCATCGGATTTTTTTATGATTTCCTTTAATTTTGAGATTTTGCTCTCATTAAGGCCTTCAATAGAGATTATTTCTTCAATTTTTTGAATGATTTTTTTATTTATTATTTTACTCAATTCCTTTTTTACTTCCTCAATTCCTATTTTGTCCAGTTTATCAA
>Ga0209541_10001486_pt1 | contig 46379 bp, 56 predicted proteins | sample RifCSPlowO2_01_FD_184027 | JGI IMG/M metagenome (GOLD analysis project Ga0209541, IMG submission 184027) | Groundwater microbial communities from Rifle, Colorado - Rifle CSP2_plank lowO2_0.1 (SPAdes) (version 2) | ecosystem: Environmental > Aquatic > Deep subsurface > Groundwater | place...
CTTTCTGAGAGATTATGACCATTTTAACAGAAATTGAGGTTAATTACTAGGAGCTTTAAAGCAACACAACAAGGAAAACCTAAGCTTATCTATCGGGGTCGTGCCTTCTTCCTCCTCCGGGCTTTGCAATAGCCCCAAGCAATGCATTGTCAAACTCCCTAACCGAAACTCCTGAGTTAAGAGTTATTCCATCACTCCCAGAAACAAATATCGTGTCTTTATTGGCAAACACAGCAATGTAACTGTAGTAGTCTCCTTCTGATTCTGCTTCAAAACGAAGACTGGTGGGAGCACCCGAAGTAGCTACTAGAACTTTGTCCTGAGTAAAGTCATCAGATCTAAAAGGACGACTTTGACTCCTTATATGACCCTGATTAGCATCAGCAGACCCCCAAGAAAATTCTTTATAATACGAACCTGCGTTAGGTGTTGTGGATACTCCTGTTTTTAATATTACTAAACTAAAACGTTGATCAGGAAATCTTTTCTTTGTAGCCTCTAATTTTCGCGTCACTTGTAAACGTTCCCAATTTCTCCAAACCGGTAATAGGTCGCGCGCGTGCCACTCTTCGAAATCCTTTCTTCTCTGAATAGCCCTCTCGTTAACCTTCCTCTTTTCCTCCTCCTGGTACTCTCGCCAACTCCTTTCTGAATCACGTTCTTGTTTAGAAAATCTCTCAAAAAAGCTCATATTAAACGTCATTTTAGCATAAGTTTGTATTGATATAGTATAATCTCTACTATGAGTCTTAAAGAAGCTTTTCAGGTTCGTGGTGAAAGAGACGGATTATATAATCGTTTGGTGCAAAAACAAGAGATAGAGATATATAAGAAAACTCTAGAGTCTCCAGAAAGTTCTCCCGTAAAACTTGCCTACCACGACGATGTTGCAGAGATGGGCACACTACTTCCTCCGGACCATCCTGATATTGATATTAGCTATTTAGATCAGATACGAGACCGGGTACTAAGAGGGGATTTATTAGATAGATTCGTCGAAGCAATAGATATGTTACCCAACCCAATTTTTATTCATCACTACAATGCTAATGCTGGGTATTTACGATTACGACTAGAATGGGATCATCCCCCTCAGAGCATACCTTCGTGGAACGAACTAGGTGTGCGTATCTCGTCTAAAGACGATACACTTTGCCTTTATTCTGGTTCATTTTTTATACCAAAAGAATCTTATTCACAGAGATATAATTGCAGGTATACTTTGTATCATGAAGAAGATTTAGAACCGAAACATTGGCAAAACCCACACATAGTCGAGGCTTGTATAGTAGACGCGCTATATAAGGCTGGCATTCGACCATTCACGGAAGAAGAAACTCCATCATTTCCACATTCACCCCAGACGGATTAAAAAATCTTAATTGTAAGCAAAGCTTGCCATCAAACGGTAAGCAAAGCTTGCAATTTCACTTTGCTCAATTGTAAACTTTTGCCCTGTGGTCAATATTAATAACAGTAATAGTTTCGTCTTTGTTGTTTACTAGATAAATAGCCCGATAAAACCCTATTCTCAACTTAAAATATCCAGTTAATTCCCTTGATAAAGGCTCGCCTAAAGAAAGATCTTCTTTTAATTCTCTTAAAGAGATAACTATCAGTCTTCTGTAGCCAAACGGGATTTTTCTTAACTGCGCTCGCGCGTTTTTAGCTACTATCAACTCAAACATGAGTAGAAGTTTCTTTATGTCTTTTAATTTTTAACTCTTCTTCTAACTCCTCAAGGGTTACATATTCCCCACGAGCAACTTGTTCTTCAGCCTCTTTGAGTTCTTGGAGGATATTGGGGTTAGAAGACAATAGATCTAATGTTTCTTCCAATGATTCCAGTTCCGCTTGGCTAATTAAAACAGCTTTAGTCTCTCCTTTATTGGTAAGGCCTATACGTTTCTTTTTTTTAGAAACTTCTTCGATAAGGTCATATAGAGTTGCTCTCGCTTTGGTAATAGAAATTGTAGTCATATCTTAAGCGTACGCTAAAACGTACGCTTTGTCAAATTAAAACCCTCTAAAACGCAAAAAGCCCAGGGTGTTCCCCTGAGCTTAATGGAAGCCCGGCCTTGGTCTACAATTTGGCGCAAGACAAATTGCATCATTTTCATTTCCGCATACAGCGGAATAAAAAACTTTGAGGCACAAAAAAACTCCAGATTTTAACTGGAGTCTTTTGAAGCCCGGCCTTGGTCTATTTTCACGGTCAGTTGCCCAACAGCTATCGTCAACGCTGCTGCCTTTCACTTCTCTGTTCGGAATGGGAAGAGGTGGGTCGACAGCGCTGTAAAAACCGAGCAAATGCGCCAAGTACCAGACGGTACTTGGCTGAAAAATGAAGAGAAATATATCAAAGGTATAATTTTTGTCTTTCGACCGATTAGTAAGGCTTGACTTAATCCCTTACAGGACTTCCATCTGCCTCCTATTAACCTAGTAGTCTTCTAGGGGTCTTCATCCCGATAAATCGGGAATGGATTTTTCATCTTGAGGTGGGCTTCCCGCTTAGATGCTTTCAGCGGTTATCCCGTAAGGATGTGACTACTCAGCACTGCTCGTTGCCGAACAACTGATAGATCAGGGATCCTTTCTGCCAGGTCCTCTCGTACTGTGGCTAACTCCTCTCAAAAATCCTCCGTATGCACCGGATAGAGTCCGAACTGTCTTACGACGTTCTGAACCCAGCTCGCGTAACGCTTTAATGGGCGAACAGACCAACCCTTGGGACCTTCTCCAGCCCCAGGATGCGTTGAGCCGACATCGAGGTAGCGAACCGCGCCGTCGATATGGACTATCGGGCGCGACTACTCTGTTATCCCCGGGGTAGCTTTTATCCGTTAAGTCCGTCCTGATACCACATCAGGATCGGAGATCACTAGGACCGCGTTTCCGCTCTGTTTGGCCAGTATGCCTCACAGTCAAGCCGGCTTGTGCCCTTACACGTTCAGCAGTGGTTTCCATCCACGCTAAGCCGACCTTTGTGCTCCTGCGTTACTCTTTAGCAGGACACCGCCCCAGCGAAACTGCCCATCAAACATTGTCCCCGAACCTGTTTGCAAGGCTCTTAGGTAAGATGCGAGATCAATCAAAGAGAGGTATTACACTGTTGAGTACACCTTGCGGCATACTCTCCCTCCTATCCTAGACAATTAATTAATTCGAATCAATGTCAAACTGCAGTAAAGCTCCACGGGGTCTTTTTGTCCTGGTGCATATAGGCCGCGTCTTCACGGCCATCGCTATTTCGCCGAGTGGAAGTTCAAGACAGTTATCAACTCGTTACGCCTTTCGTGCGGGTCGTAACTTACACGACACAGACCTGTTACTTTAAATGACCCCGCTAAGCGGGGCGGCCTGATGTTTCTATCAGACTCTGTATGTCGCCATACAGCTCAGACTATATTATGGTCGCTCTTGAGCGACTCCGGCATATAGTCGTTGAGGATCCGTATCAGTTTATGCATTCTCTTCCTCATTTTCTTTAACTTAGAAGGATACCTTAATGTAAAAACCTTAATGACTTTCATAACTTCCGATTTACTACCAACCTCCCAATGAAATAATTCATCGTCGCTTCGCAAATGAATCGATCCACAATTAAGAAATTCTTTTACTAATTCAATAATTTTTCGATCCTTCATCGCAACTGCGAAAAATGGTTGCTGGCGCAAACCAGACTTCTTCAGTCCACAAGATCCTTCAGCGTCAATAATTCCTGCCAGAAAGAAGCCAATTGCATCTTTTTCAAAATGTAGATTGCTGTCTTCCTGAACACAACCATTGCACTTAAGATCTTTAAGGTCTTTACGGCACTTTTCTATTACTTGAATTTTTTCTTGAATCTTGGAATATTTACCAATTGCTGGTAAAACTTGACTCAAGAGGTCAAGTTTCCTTTTAGCTAAATCTCCTGCAATAACCGGATACTTTTGGAAAAATTGAAGAACTAATTCAACCTTTCTCCTCCCTCGAAATTTTAGGTTATATCCTCCTTTAATAGGAGAAATAATACCTTCCTTCGAGCCGATTATCCGATTAATTTTATTCAGGAGGGCTAAATCTGCGTTGGATATTGTCAGATCAGGCACAAAGTAAAATCCTTGGCCAATCTTTTGAGTTGCACGAATTACCGAACAACTCAATTCACCAACACAGAAACCTGTGTAATAGAAATTGCAAAACCGAGACGTTTCCTGCTGATTATCTGCACTCGAAGCATTTTCAGTTGATGATTGAAGCATAATTCAGTATTACCCGAATTATACCCAAAGTCAACAACTAGCTCGAGATTCTCAGACGTTCCAGCATACAGCCGGGTTTTCCATACACCTTTCAGTATATGGTCCCCTTAGAGGAACTTCGCTACCGTAGAACAGTTCATGTATGTTACTCGTAAGATTGCTCTTACGGATGCTACATTTCTGCAGCATTCTCATAGTCGCCTACGAGATCGGATCATATCATCCCTTATTGGGGTCGGCGTATGATCTCTGAGGATCCCACACAGTGTGGTTTCCTGCTGATTGACTCCACCAAACAGATTTTCACCTTAATAGGTACTGTTGGATACTGAGTTGTTCCAGCATATAGCCGACTTTTAGAACTACAACGACCTTTCGGTTCATAGTTACTGCTGCCGTTTACCGGAGCTTCGGTTCATCCCTCAAGCCTTGCGGCTATCAGGAATCCCGTTGACTTACCGGCACTGGGCAGGCGTCAGCCCCTATACTTTGCCTTGCGGCTTTGCAGGGACCTGTGTTTTTGATAAACAGTCGGTTGATAATCTTTTGTTGCAATCCCGATAAATCGGGACAGGACATCTTGCGAACTTACGTCCAGCTTTTTTGCCGAGTTCCTTAAACCTCCTTCACTCGCTCACCTTAGTCTTCTCGACCAGTCCACCAGTGTCGGTTTGTGGTACGGCTTCTCCTAAATCTCGTTGCGAACCTTTTTTGACAACTTAAAGTTTTACAGATTGCATCCCTTGCGGAACACTTTATATCACTGCTTAGGTTAAACGTTTCAACGGATTTACCAATTAAAACTACTTAACAGCTTATACTCGAATCAATAACGAGCCTGTATCCTCTATGTTGGTCAGTCCCCAACTCGCCTGCTCCGCAGGCAGAACACAGCAGTTTAGAACAAAGTAAAAAGGAAAGACAAAAGATTTCTCTTTCGTTTTTTCCCTATGTTCTATGTCCTTTTGTGCTATGTACTGCGTGCGAAGCACGCCTTGCGATTTAACAGAAGTAGCAGAATATTAACTGCTTGTCCATCGACTACGCCTTTACGGCCTCGCCTTAGGAGCCGACTAACCCGTCGCGGACGAACCTTGCGACGGAAACCTTGGACATTCGGTGTACAAGATTCTCACTTGTATATACGCTACTCAAACCGGCATTCTCACTTCTGTATACTCCAGCAAGCCTTACGACTCACCTTCAAAGCGTACAGAACGCTCCCCTACCACACTCCTGCACAGCAGGAGAAATTCAAATTTGAAATTTAAAATTTATAATGAAATCTTAATTTCTAAATGTTTAAAACATTCAGATTTTTAAAATTCATTTCAAATTAAAAATTAAAAATTAAAAATTCTCGTGCCATGCACGAGCATCTCTGGCTTCGGTATTTGACTTAATCCTCGATGAATCTTCGGCGCTACCGTCCAACCCGCATCGACTTGCGTCGCGCGAGGCGTGTCAGCCAGTGAGCTATTACGCTTTCTTTAAAGGATGGCTGCTTCTGAGCCAACCTCCTGGGTGTCTGGGGACGATAACTTCCTTTCAAACTTAGTCAAAATTTAGAGACCTTAGCCGAGAGTCTGGGATGTTTCCCTTTCGCCGCATCAGCTTAGCCCGATGCGACTGTTTGCCCTTGGGTTCCTTTACTGTATTCGGAGTTTGATTGAAACATCTCGCTTACGCTTGATGTCCCATCCAGTGCTCTACCCCAGTAAAATTATCACAAGAGACGGTCCCTTTAGACCTTTCGGGGAGAACCAGCTATCTCCAGGTTCGATTGGCATTTTACCCCTATCCACAAGTCATCCCAAGTTATTGCAGCAACAACGGGTGCGGGCCTCCTCTCGGCATTTCTGCCGGATTCACCCTGCTCATGGATAGATCACCTGGTTTCGGGCCAACCACTGTGTACAAAGTCGGGCTATTCACCCTCGCTTTCACTATGCCTCCGCAACATAAGTTGCTTAAGCCAAAAGTACACAACGATTACTCGCCGGTTCATTCTTCAATAGGCACGAGATCACCCCAGTCTTACGACAGGGCTCTCTCGGTTTGTTCGCAAACAGTTTCAGGTTCTATTTCACTGAGTGTCTCACTCATCTTTTAACCTTTCCCTCGCGGTACTAGTTCACTATCGGTCAGAGTCGGTATTTAGCCTTACCCAGCGGTCTGGGTGGATTCCCACAGGATTTCGCGTGTCCCGAGGTACTCAGGATACTCCTAGAGCCCCGTTAGATTTCGTGTACAAGATTATCACTTTCTTTGATTGACTATTCCGAGTCATTCCACTATCTAACGGGATCCCACATTGGAGTCCTACAACCCCCCGCCTTGCGGCGGGGTTTGGGCTCGTCCGCTTTCGCTCACCGCTACTTACGGAATCACTTCGTTCTCTTTTCCTCCGGGTACTTAGATGTTTCAGTTCCCCGGGTTCCCTCTTTTATCTTAGTATGCGCACAGCGCAAAGGAAATCAGGATAAGAGTATAAAAATGACAAGTCTTTGGATTTGTCACTCGTTCCTCACTCCTCATATCCTCTGTGCCATGCACAATTTGGGATAAAAGCGACTGGTAATGACACCAGCCAGGTTTCCCTATTCAGAAACCGTCGGATTACAGGATATTGGCTCCTCCCCGACGACTATCGCGGCCAATTACGTCTTTCTTCGGCCAACTCTACCAAGGCATCCACTGTCTGCGTTCTTTAGACAAAAATTAAACCCTCGTTACTCATGCTTCGCCTGAGAAATCACAAATCCTAAATCACAAATCCTAAACAAATCTCAATTTTCGAAATTCGAATTTTGAAATTATTTAGAAATTAGAAATTAGAAATTAGAAATTCTCGTGCTTGGCACGAGTGTATATTTCTCTTCACTTGTCAAGGTGCTAGAACGTTGTCATTCTGAGCGAAGCGAAGAATCTATTAAAAGATCCTTCACCCTCCGGGTTCAGGATGACATTGCTCTTGTGGACCTGACCGGCTTCGAACCGGTGACCTCATCATTGCAAATGATGCGCTCTGGCCAACTGAGCTACAGGCCCTGGCTTCCTACTGGTCCTTTTTGGTTGTTAAAACAAAAAACTGGCCTGAAGCCAGTTTGTAAGGAGAAAATCCCTGTTTCCTGAAGCTAAGACGCAAAAAAGCGCCCTGGCTTTGAGGTTTTATGTTGGAATTTTCTCATTAGGTACGAAACTGGACTTCGTGAGCTCCGATCGGATCGGAGCAAGCTATCCATGTACAGGTTTTACCCACTCATGGTGCGTGAGCGTATTATAGCAGAGCCTCACAACGAGAGTCAATGGTTGAGTTCTAAATGCAAGTGCAACCCCCTAGCTAGGTAGAATACCTGGAATATTTACTACCTTCCCCCTTTATAACCAAACTCACGTGTTGAGGGATTCACACTCTTAATAAAATGAGAGTCTTGGTAAGCATTGAACAATGTCTGACCAACAGAAACGCCGTCGCGTAATTGCGAGAAAAGTAATTTTTGCTTTCTAGTGGTTGAATCGACAACTGTATAAAGTGCGCCCCTACATTCTCCAATACGCACATAAAACTCATTAAAATCTGTAGTCGTAATATTAATCCATGTCCCCGTTTTAACGTCCCATACAAATCTTAAAACGACCTCTAAAACAAAAGCTCCCCCGACCTTCATTATTTCTTCTACGTCATCGGGATGAACCCCAAGCTCACCTTGGCACGGATTTCTCAATTCAGCCAATTCGCGCCAGGGATAACTGTAAAATCCATACTTACCCCTAAACTGATCGCTTTTAATTGTTGGAGCAACCAATGTTGAACGAAAGTGGATTTTTCCGTTTGTTTCCATCTTTTTTACTGCTAATAAATCTTCTGAAGTCACACCCCTTTCACAAGCAACTATGTCAATATGTGCATCGACTCGAACACCTAGCTTTTCTTGGGTATCCTCAAAATCTTGAATATTAGCAGGAAAATCAGATTGATAAAAATTATTTAGCAAACTAGGTACTGTGGTTAAAGCAAGTGATTCTAAAGATACTCTACATTTTTCAAGTGTTTGTTTGTAATGTTCTTTCTCGACTCTACGCATCGCTTCCTGTGTAGCTTCTTCCTGCTGAGAACTTCTTAAATGATCTTTAAACATACTATACTTCGTATATATACTCTCCAAAGCAAAAAGGAGTCAAGGAGCGCTTGACACATATGATTTGTACATGTAATATATGTACATGCTTGACCATTCAAAGATCAAAGGCTTTGAATGGGACAAAGGCAATGTTGATAAAAGTTGGATTAAACATAAAGTTTCCAACAGGGAAGCTGAGGAAGCTTTTGTAAACAAGCCAAACTTTATTTTTAAAGACGAAAAACACTCTACACTCGAAACAAGATATTTATTGTGGGGTGCTACTAATAAAAAAAGAGGTTTAAGTATCGTTTTTACAATGAGGAAGAACCAAGTAAGGATAATTTCCGCTCGAGATATAAATAGAAAAGAAAGAAAAGAATATGAAACCAAATAAGAAATTTAAGACAATACCAAGATTTAAAAATGAAGACGAAGAAAGAGATTTCTGGGCGACAGCAGATAGCTCGGAGTATTTTGATTGGTCTAAAGCAAAAAGAGTAAGTTTTCCAAACTTAAAACTGACTAGTAAACCGATTACTATACGCTTACCATTAGGAGTTATTGACAGTGCCAAAATCAAGGCACACAAAATGGACATCCCCTACCAGTCACTCCTTAAAAAAATAATCTACGACGGCCTAAACGGCTAAAAAAGAAGTCAAGACGAAACTCAACTTGCAACAACCTGTGTTCGTGAAGGATGAGGTAAAATTTCTACCCGTTTGTTTCTTCCCGTCTTTGGAGAACATTTAGATTAGCTATTAATCTCTTCCTCTCTTCTTCACTTGGCAAGGGCTGGTTTTTCTCTTCTGCCTCTTTTAACTCCCTTAGCATTCTATTTACATTGCCCTGAATATAGCTTTCTTCTGGAGAAAATTCCCCGGATTGTTTTGCTAATTCAAAAAAACCCGAAATAGTCGCTACTCTGTTTTTGTACCCATGAAACCAAGGCGCCCCTGCCTCTTTTGCTTGCTTGTCAATTATAGCTTCATGGTCGCTGTTTACATTTCTTTCAAGAAGTAATCTTAAACTTTCTTGTATATCTTCTGCCATAATTTTAAAAGGGCAAATTTGCAGGTGGGTGTGGAAGGAATCGGCTCGTAACCTAAAGTTACGATGCGCTTTAGCGCACACCTGAGACCTTCTACTTATAGCGCAAGTGCTTCAAGAATTTCATTCTTATAACAAATTTGCATCCATTGTGGGCGCACTTGGGATTGAACCAAGGACCTCTTACTTATCAGATAAGCGCTCTACCACTGAGCTATGCGCCCATTTATGCAAATTTGATATGTCAAAGTCCTCTTTGTTATCAGATAAGGATTGCTGCAATCCTTGAAACTTCGTTTTAAGCACTCCCCGCCTGCAACGCTTTGCGTAGCAATGCGGGCACGGTACCACTGAGCTAACGGCCCTTAACTATGCGCCCTAAGTATGCGTATTTTACCACAAATTCCGTTTCCAGCCTAGAAGTTAGAGAAGCCGCTTTTTTAAAGCTTCGAGACTTTCCCAATCGTGTATTGAGACCGGGTAAACTTCGTTTGCTTCGCTATAAACATTTTTGTTCAACTTTTTTAGTATCCGCATCTGTTTCTGCATCTGTGTCTTTTCTGCCAAATCTGATTTTGTAAGTAAAACTATCTCCTCTTTTTCTGTTAATCCCCGGCCAAATTCTTTTAATTCTCCCCTCACGATTTGATAATCCTTTTTAATATCTTCCGAATCCGCGACGATACAATGCAGGAGTAATTTTACTTTCTCAATATGCTTTAAAAATCTAACTCCCAGCCCCCGGCCGTGTGACGCCCCTTCAATTAAACCCGGAATATCGGCAAAAATCCGCCTCGGCCGACTCGTCGGCGAGTCGAGACGGGCTTTTCCTTCAGCCATTCCCAAGTTCGGCTCGAGAGTCGTAAAGGGATAATCGCCAACTTCTGCAGTTGCGCTGGTCAGCTCATTTAAAAGACTGCTTTTGCCGGAATTTGGTAAACCTATCAGCCCAAAATCAGCAATATATTTCAAGATAGCAAGAAACTGCCTTTCTTCTCCCGGGCGCCCGCCTTGGGCTTTTTTAGGAGTCGTATTTCTGGCAGAACGCAGCTCATAATTCCCCAATCCCCCAATTCCTCCACGGCATATTAAGATTGTCTTTCCAATTTCGTCCAGCTCTAACTCTTGACCCGTGGCGTGATCAACCAAGGTTGTCCCAACAGGCAAATTGACAGTCAAATCACCGCCTTGTTTCCCGTCTTTTTGGCGCTGTGCACCCGGAAGACCGTTGCCTGCCGCTTTTGTTGATTGTTTACTAAATTGGTTTAAGGCTTTTAAGTCTGAAATTGCGCGGATATACAAATCCCCACCGTCTCCGCCGTTTCCCCCGTCAGGACCAGAACCTTCCATTTTTCCGAAGGAGACTTTTCCCGGCGCGCCGTTTCCGCCTTTTAATGTTATTTCAATTTCGTCAATCAACATGATATGTGTATTGTACGCTGAAACAGAAAAACCACCATTGCTGGTGGCCTTTCTTCCTTAACAATCAAGATGTAACTGGAAACGTGGATGATTCCGTTAGATTAAAGAGAAACGGTTTTCGTAGATCTCTGGGATATATAGGTTTTCTTCATATTCAGTAATTACACCGAACTGAAGTTGCCGAACATCTCCTTAGAAAGGAGGTGATCCATCCGCACCTTCCAGTACGGATACCTTGTTACGACTTAGTGCTTGTTGCTAGTCTTACCTTTGGACCCGTAATGGATACTTCAGGTACTACTAACTTCACTCACTTGACGGATTGGGATAACTTAAGGTTGTTTCCCGTTCCCACCCGACGAGCGGATTTCCCGCATCGGGCGAGCCGAATGTTTTTCGCTCATTATGCAACGTATTCATAGTGAGCTTTAACTGCCAAACCTCTTCTAACTCTTGTGGAGTTAGCTTTCGAGTATCCTGACGATTTTTTACGATTTCTGAAACATGAGCAAATCTTTCAAAAGACTTTTGTTTTACACCCTGTAAAGGATATCTTTTAAAGAAAGGTACAATTATATTTTGCACCTCATCTTGCTTCGTTACTTCGTAAACGAAAGATGTTTTATGTTTGTCGTTGCCTTGAAATTTTCTGTAAACATATCCCACATTGAAAAACTTACGAACTTTTTCTAAAAGTTCTTTGTTGTCAAAACGTTGGATAATGAAAAACCTCAAGACTATACGATAATCTTTTCTTATCTGAACAAGAAAACATCCTTCGCCATCAGTTAACCCTACAATATAGCTAGCAGTTAACATTTCGTAGATTCCTTCGGTATTAATTCGGGTATAATCCAATTTGCACTGAATTTTTCACCTTGTCAATACTTACTATGAATCTGCTGACTTCCTAAAAGGCAATTACCTTTTTCCTCTTAGGATCTCCATGGGTCATACATATCACTGTTCCAAACATTCCGCCTAAATTTTTCAAACCTTTTAGATTAAGGTTATCTTCTCCCAAACCGCCCGGCTGGGATCGATATTTTGCTGAAAAATAATTTTTGGCGGACTGTTTTTTGCCTCAGGCCCTCTGCCTTGAAGATTACTCTTCCAAGACTGCCTTGTTTTTTTGGCTACTAGACAGGATTTTAACCTGTTAGTGATATGTACTGCCACGCGCGTAATATCTTGGCGGTGTGTACAAAGAGCGAGAACGTATTCACCGCGGTATAGCTGACCCGCGATTACTACCAATTCCGCGTTCATGCAGGCGAGTTTCAGCCTGCAATCCCCACTGAGAAGCCGTTTGATGGGATTAGCTCCGCCTCGCGGCTTGGCAACCCATTGTTAGGCTTCATTGTAGCATGTGTGTAGCCCCGGACATAAGGGCCATGCTGACTTGACGTCGTCCCCTCCTTCCTCCCCGTATAAAACGGGGCAGTCCCATATGAATATTCAACATATAGCAGGGGTTGCGCTCGTTACCTCACTTAAGAGGACACCCCACGGCACGAGCTGACGACAGCCATGCAACACCTGTCCAACACCTTCGAAAGAGTCCCGATTTTCATCGGGATTGCAGTTGGATGTCAAGTCCGGGTAAGGTCCTTCGGTTCGTATCGAATTAAACCACATGCTCCACTGGTTGTGCGCTCTCCCGTCAATTCCTTTGAGTTTTAGTCTTGCGACCGTACTCCCCAGGCGGTTCGCTTAATGCGTTAGCTTGCCCCCGCCAATTACTCGGCGGGGTAGCGAACATAGTTTACGGCTAGGATTACAGGGGTCTCTAATCCCTTTCACTCCCCTAGCTTTCGTCTCTCAGCGTCAGTTATTTTCTAGGTGCCCGCCTTCGCCGTCGGTGTTCCTCGTGATATCAACGGATTTCACCCCTCCACCACGAGTTCCAGCACCCCCGAAAAAACTCTAAGTCTGGCCGTATCTTGCGACTAACTCGGGTTAAGCCCGAGCCTTTCACACAAGACGCGCCAAACAGCCTACAGACTCTTTACGCCCAGTAAATTCGGACAACGCTTGCATCCTCCGCATTACCGAGGCTTCTGGCACGGAGTTAGCAGATGCTTATTCTTCCCGACTTGCGTCAGGGACAAAAGGAGTTTACAACCCGAAGGCCTTCATCCTCCACGCGGCGTCGCGACGTCAGTCTTGCGACCATTGCGTACGATTCCCGGTTGCTGCCACCCGTAGGTGTATGGGCCGTGTCTCAGTCCCATTCTGGGGGGCCGTGCTCTCACACCCCCTACCCGTCATAGCCAAGGTGGGCTTTTACCCCACCTTCAAGCTGATAGGCCGCCGGCTCATTCTTCAGCGCAAAGTTAATGCTTTCCTCCGGAGAGATTATGCGGTATTACCCCCGCTTTCGCGGGGCTATACCCCACTAAAGAGTAGATTCCGACGTGTTACTCAGCCGTCCGCCACTCACCCCTTGCGGGGTTCGTTCGACTTGCATGCCTAAGGCGCGCCGCTAGCGTTCGTCCTGGACCAGGATCAAATCCTCAAAAAAGTGATCCCAATGACCTCAACAGAAATTGAGATCGCGCTTCCAGTTACATCTTGGATTGTTAAGGTTCTGCTAGAAGAAACAAAAAACCGCCAGATGGCGGTTCTCAAATTGTCCCGCTTGACGGGATCCATTGGTCAACGTCTCTTCATCTGCGAAATCATCTTACCAAAATCCTTCTCAATCGTCAAGTAGGCCGTAAGCACGCGATATCTGGTACAATTTGTAATTGTGTCAGAAGATAAGGAATCGAGAGAATACAATTATATAAACAGATAACTAACCAAGCGGCGGAATGGCTTCGGGTTCAAGCAAAAGTTTACCAAATTGTAATAGGGGGGCGAACTTATAACTACACCGTTTCCGTGAACCCTATAACGGCAGTAGGAGAACACCCAAGCTTTCCAGGTAAAGTAACTTCAACCGCCGAATATATCCCTGGTCCGCGCCTGACTGATCCTTTTCCACCCGAAGCTCCCTTTACAAATCGGGATTTTGCGGATCCTGTGTCAGTTCAGTTGGAAGCATTATCCGACCAACTAAATAAACAAATGGGCGTAAAAGGGATATTAATAGTGGAGCCTAACGTTAAATTTGAATACAACCGGCAAAAGCCTGAAATTTCATTAACCGTTACCGACATTTCCTCTCACGTTTAGTCTCTTTCACTTCCGGCGTAACGGTTCACCTTTAAAGTAAATAATTGCCAATAAAACTAGGGTTGTAAAAATCCAAGTCAGGACTTCCTGGGCAATAAAAGCTTTGGGTACTACTAACTCTTTCCAGTCTTCGGCAAAAGTTCCGGCAATAATTAAAAGATAAACAACAATACAAGCCCACCCTTCAATTGTGGCAGGAGTAAGCGCCGGTAAGCGGGACGGCAACCTGCCATGCTTAAACCAATATTTATTTGTCACTGTTCTTAATATTAACTCCTTTCTTCTAAACTTGCATCAATTTTTGACCCTTGTGGTATAATACGCTTACTAGTACTACTTTTGATGACTTTAGTGCTTCAAGCCTTAGTTTGTCACAAGAAAGTGAGTAAAAGGATTGTCATCCTGAACAAAGTGAAGGAACTAGATTCTTCGCTAAAAGCTCAGAATGACAACCGAAAAAGTAAGGAGGTGACAAACATAAATGGCTAACAAACTATTCGTAGGAGGCTTGTCGTGGGATACAACTGACGATTCTTTGAGAACTTTCTTCTCTCAGGCCGGTGCAGTTGCCTCAGCAAGCGTTATTTCCGACAAATTCACAGGTCGTTCACGAGGTTTCGGTTTTGTTGAAATGTCTACTGATGAAGAGGCAGAAAAAGCAAAAACTGAGCTTAATGGAAAAGAATTAGACGGCAGAGCAATCGCCGTTAACGACGCCCGTCCCCAAGAACAAAGAAGTGGTGGTGGAAACTTTGGAGGTGGTGGACAAGGCGGCGGTTATAATGACCGACGAGGAGGAGGTGGTGGACACGACAGAAGAGATAGTAATAGAGGTGGAAACCGCTATTAATTAGTTATGTTTCAGAACTAATTATTGACGCATTTTGCGAAAAATGCGCCCATTAATTAATTTTTGAAATTTCTGTACTGAAATCACAGCATAAAAGTAGGTAAACACAAGAAAAAGACTTGTGGTTGATTGCTCTTGCCAAAATTAGGTAATTAACCTGCCCCCTACTTTTTGAACTATGCTTTTCTCTCTTGCTGGCACTGGTTGACTATGTGGGAACTTTTTACGCGTTAAATTGAGTTAGGGGGTCTTAATATTTAGCAACATTTGAAGCTTTATTCTGCAGTGGTTAATTGCTCATACATTTTTCTTGCACCTATTATGGCTTTTCTAGCACCTATAAGCTCTAAATTTCCTTGTCTGAATTCAACTCTTGCTATTTGTTCAAGCCATGTTGCACCACTTGCATCAGCTACGAGCGCTTCTCGAAGCTGTTGAGTAGTAACTCTTCCATCACGAAACATGCCTTCAAGATGAGTATCCATGAAATGTTCATCGCCTGGTGCAATAATTCCTGTAGCTGCGACCCTTACAAGCGGGTACCAATGACTCGCGACATAACTAAATCCTGTTACGAATGACAAACTATTGGGTAATGTAAGTTCTGGAACTTCAACAAGTCTTAACTCATACACATCGACCAATTCATCATCTAAAGCTTGTGTAAATGATCTTCCATTTTGTTTGAAGTAAGTAAACAGTGCTTCTCTATCTTTTTGTAACGCTCTCGCGATAAGAGAATAAACTGGGATTCCTTCTATATTCTCAAGCCTCATCTGCGCAGCTCGTCTTTCGAGTGACATAAGGCATTATTTTAACCTAATGGGGCACAAAAGTCAAACTATAAGACTATTTGCTGCGGAGCTAGGGCTCGAACCTAGAAGTCTCCCGCTCCAAAGGCGGGCGTGTTGCCATTACACCACTCCGCAATATTTTGCTAACCCTTCATACCAACCGGCAATTTTTCTATTTAAATTAGTACTCTCTTTTACCTTAATACGTAATTGACCGAAATAACTATCTCCAATATTTCTTCTAAGCGTTTGGGGGTTGCCACGCTTGAAGTATATTCTACCAAACTCAGGTATGGAAAATCCAGTCGTATCAGCCCAGTAGTTTTTTATCTGGCCTACTCGACCTTTGTGTTCTTCGTGAATAAAAATTTCGAATACAATTCTCTCTGCGGGGATATCAATACTTTTTGTAAGCCATAGCAGGAAGAGTTTAATCATATAGGGGTCTGAATTGCTAAAAATAACACCTTGACTTATGTTATGCTCTTTAGCCTTTGATCCTTCCGCCCAATATAGGATAATTCCCGTAAGCCAAAGTTCTCTATCTGAAATTTCTCCTAACTCCTTAAATGCCTCCTCTTTGATTTGTTGAGTAATTTGGAGCCTCTGCTGTTTTCTAATTTGAGCACCTTTCCTAGCTGCTATAAGTCTTTTCTCTGTAAGACGTTGTATTTGTGACTTAGAGAGTCCAACCGAGCGTAACCACAAAGAAAGAGTTGATTTAGCAACTGGAACCTGGCTTAGTATCTGGCTATAAGAAAAACCTTGTTTTCGAAGAGATATTGCTTGTTGTTGAAGTAGCACTTTCATTCGAACTTAGCTAACTACTTCCAGAATATAGTAGCGAAGTTCGAATGTCAAGACTAACGTGTGAGCCCGGTGGGACTCGAACCCACAACACCCTCCTTAAAAGGGAGGTGCTCTACCATTGAGCTACAGGCCCGACATCAGTGTGTCAGAAACTCCGCAAATCAGTGTATCAGTTTGTCTGGAAATCAGAAATTCTGAGACCCAGATTTTACTGATAACCCGAAGTGCTGACACTCTGACCACCTGATTAAGTGACCCCAGCGGGAGTCGAACCCGCGATTTCAGGGATGAAAGCCCTGCGTCCTAACCACTAGACGATGGGGCCAATACAGCTTGGCCTGATATTTTACCATTTTTCAGGCTCCAATGCTACAATACTCACATGCTTAAACTTGGTTCAAAAGAACTGCGCAAAACTCCCTCATCACCCGAAGAACTGTCGCAAATCAAACGCAACCCAATTTATCTGGTTTGTGATCGGGTTTTGGACACTTATAACATTGGCTCGCTCTTCCGCTTAGCAGACGCTATTGCGGCCGAAAAAATTTATCTTTGCGGCGATATGGAATATCCCCCCTCGAGCAGAATTCACAAGTCGGCAGTTGGAACAGAAGTTTGGGTTCCTTGGGAGAAGAAAGAGAAAGTGATAGAGACAGTGAAAGAGTTGAAAGCAAAGGGCGTTCAGATAATTGCAGTTGAACAAAACTCTAGCTCTGTCTCTTACTCTGTCTTAAAACCTACTTTTCCTTGTGCCATTGTGTGCGGACATGAGACAGACGGCGTATCACCTGAAGTTTTGAGTCTTGCCGATATTATCGTCGAACTGCCCCAATACGGGGTAAATAAATCCTTTAACGTCTGGGGTTCTACTGCTGTGGTTGCCTACAAAATCCTCGAAAAATTATAGAATGTCATTCTGAGGCAGAGCCGAAGAATCTTTACTATGAAGCACTATTACACTTACATTTTAGCGAACCACACAGACAAAGTGTTATACACAGGAGTTACTGGCAATTTACTGAAACGCATATGGGAACACAAAAATAAACTTATTGATGGTTTTACTAAAAAATACAAGGTTACAAAACTAGTTTACTTCGAAAGTTTTAGTGATCCAAATGAAGCGATATCTGCAGAAAAGAAGATCAAAGGGTGGGTCAGGAAAAAGAAAATCGGCTTAATCGAATCTATGAATCCAAAATGGTGCGATTTGTATTTCGAAATAGATCCTTCGCTACGCTCAGGATGACATAAGAGTATCCTCTTTAATTTTTTAGGGCAGCGTCAATTACTTGTTTAATAGTCGCATAAGGAAGAGCTCCGTTAACCACCCAGGCATTCCCTTTGCCGTCAAGTAAAAACCCGGCAGGTGTGCCGCTAACTCCGGCTTTTGAACCTGAGTCCTGATCTTTTTGTACTTTTTGCGCCTTTTCCCCAGAGGTAATACATGTTTGCACTTTGCCTGCATTGGCTCCAGCAGAAACTGCAATCTTGACTAAACCTGCGTCTTCTAAAGCTGTTTTTTGGTCAGACTCAAGTACTCCATCGATAAATTTCCAGAAAGCATCGTTTCCCGTTGAGCTTGCTACACATTCTGCCGCTTCGGCTGATTTTTGCGCGCGGGGATGAATTGAAGTCAAGGGAAAATGCCTATAAACCCAAGCAAGTTTGCCGCTGTACTCATTGAAAGCTTTTTGCATATCCGGGTGAATCTTCTTGCAAAATGGGCATTGTAAATCCGAATATTCAATCCAGGTAAGTTTGGCATTTTTACTTCCGCGGACGTGGTCAGCGTCAGTTACCGGAGCAAGATTTAAAGTGTCAGCCTTAACCGGCGTTGTAGGAGTAGCTGGAGGAGCAACCGGTGCAGTTGGAGCCTGTGGAGCATTCCCTATTTGAGCCACAGTTCCACCCTTTTCTAAATAACTAACTTTTTGCCAAAGCGCGCCAACCAAAAACGAAACGGCAACCAAAACAACTACCAATACCGGTAAAAGCAGGTTTTGTGGAACTTTTGGAACTTGAGCCATGATAATCTGTCAATAGTAACATGTAGCGCGTAACAAGAAAAGATTTAATTCAAACTCGTGTTACGTCTTACCTGTCACGTTTCACTTTGTACTCTCCAACCACCGTTCACAATCCATAGCTGCTTGACAACCGAAGCCGGCGGCGGCTTGCCGTGTAACATCGACATCGCGACGCGTGGATGAAAACCACGGGAGCAACGAGATTGTTACAGCCGGAGTACTAGGTTTTTAAACTCTCCAACCATTTTTCTACATCCATAGCTGCCATGCAACCGAAGCCGGCGGCGGTAACAGCTTGTCTATAATGGTGGTCATGTACATCCCCGGCAACAAATACCCCCTCAACACTTGTCTTGGTGTGATCTTTCACTGCCACATAACCCTTTGCGTCCAATTCAATCTTTCCCTGAAAAATACTAGTCATCGGTGAGTGTCCAATAGCCACAAAAACCCCATCAATCGGCATTTCGGCGACCTCATTGGTTTGATTATTCTTGATTTTTACCCCCATTACCCTTATATCCCCCATAACTTCCGCAACCTCGCTATTCCAAATCACCTTAATCTTGGGATTCGCTAAAACTTTTTTCTGCATAATATCTGAGGCACGGAAAGCGTTGCGTCTATGAACTATAGTTATTTCTGAAGCATACTTGGTTAAAACCAGCGCCTCTTCCATTGCCGAATCTCCACCACCAACCACAATAACACGCTTCTCTCTAAAAAACGGTGCATCGCAAGGCGCACATGAAGAAATCCCGCGCCCAATTAATTTTTGTTCGCTTTCTAATCCCAGCCAAAGAGTATCCGCTCCGGTTGCAATAATTACGGACTTCCCCTCATATCCCACATATCCCACATTTCCCACATTCACCTTAAAAGGTCTTGCCGAAAAATCTACTGCCTCAACATCTTCAAGTTTAATTTCTGCACCAAAACGGGCGGCTTGGGAACGAAACTTTTCCATTAATTCCGGTCCTTGTATTCCTTCGGGAAACCCGGGGTAATTTTCAACTTCGGTTGTAAGCATTAATTGCCCACCCCACTTGGATCCGCCTAGAATTAAAGTAGATAAGGCTCCGCGAGTGGTATAAACTCCGGCAGTCAGCCCTGCCGGCCCTGAGCCAATGATAATTGTGTCATAAGGCGCTCCGGTTTTTGGTTTTGGAGCAATGAAATTATCTGACATATTTAATAAACAGAGAATTAGAGAACTAGAAATTAGAGATTAGATTGTTTTCTAATCAGCTAATTAACTAATTCCCTAATTAACTAGGCCTGGCCTCCTTGTGCTGTTCCTTCGCCTGCGTCAGAAGCCTGTGTCGCCGGATCCGGTGTTGGTTCTGGTGTTGGATTTACCACTTCTGTAGAAGCGGGATCACCTGCCGGAACTTCATTCAAAGGTGCTACGGGCTCGCCTAGATTCGCATCGGGCGAAGCGGGTTCTGGCATTGTTGGTGCTGGTCCACCCACTGGAGCCGCGGGTTGCGGTCCGCCTGGTTGTACCGGTTTTACTGGTTGATTTGGATCTGTTGGTTGCATCAAATATCACCACCTCTCTAATAAAAATTGAGGCTTGCTAGGCTTTAGCCAGCAAATCCTCGAATGGTTTTTTACCGTTAAAGCCTACTTGCCTGCTAACTTCCTGTCCTCCTTTAAAAAGAATAGTTGTCGGAATAGAAAGCACGCCATATTTTTGCGGAGTATTGGGGTTTTTATCGACATCTAATTTTGCCATAACTACTTTATCTTGTGAATTTGACAGTTCTTCAAGAACCGGTTCAGCCAATTTACAAGGACCGCACCAGGTTGCAAAAAAATCTAAAAGCACTGGTTTGCCGCTTTGTAAAACCTTACTTTCAAAATCTTGATCAGAAATTTCAATTAAAGCCATCGGCCTACAGACTACACAAAAGAAATATTTGGGTCAAGCCTCAATTATTTCATATCAATAAGGCGCACCCTCCAACCAATCTTGGCACGAGGCGTGTATGAATAATACTCAAAAGCCAAGTGCGAAGATAAGGAGGAAATAATCACTTTTCAAAAGTCACCTGAAAAGGAAGAGGGTCGTCTTGCCTTGGAATGGAAACAGGCCTAATTCCACCTACTGGTCTTCCTGGTCTCTCAGGCAAAATTAAACTTCCTCCAATCATAACTAATTGAAGAGCTGTCCTTGCCATTACCGGAACCCACACAGCATTCCAAACTTTAACTGCAGGAGAAGCATTTGTGTCTACAACGGCATAAGCAGCTGCTAGCGAAAATGTAGCCAAAAACGGAGCATAATCTAGAGTAACACTACGATAAGCTGAGTCTACTCCTTTCCATTTGTTTGCCTCGGCAAGTAGGGCAAATCGTGTACTACTCCAAAAACCGCCTAAATTACTAAGTAAATGGGCTTGTTTCTCCTCAGATTGTAAAGTTCTGCCTTTAATTTGTTTATCAATATGCGCAACTACCTTGCTAATATCAACTTCACAAGTTTTACTTTGCCATTTTATTACTGCTGCTGCTGAAGCCGCCAGCAGCTCGGGTAGTAGTTGTAATAAACCCCTCTCCTTTCTCCCGCTGACGAAAACAAAATTGACTTCTTTCGTGTCTCGTTCTGCAGTCCATTCACAAATAGAATTTGGTTGTTTCCATCTTTGAAATTCTCTCTCTAAACTGTCTTTAAGATCCCTTGAATTAGCTTTAATATTAACAAACCCGTCTCCGAACGGGAAAGTTTCATCAAAATCTGCTTTTTGCCTAAATGGTAATACTTCTCTAGCTTCGTCTGCCATTTTCACAATTTTACACTTTTCAGCCTCAAAGAGTTGGCAACAACCGAAATTGAGCTTGCGGCCATGGCAAATGAGGCAAGCGCTGGATTTAACAACCAACCAGTAATAGGATATAAAACTCCCATGGCGACAGGAATTAAAATAATGTTGTAACCAAACGCCCAGAAAAGATTTTGCCGGATTATATTCATTGTTTTTTTTGACAAATCAACTGCCCGAGCTACTGAGCGTAAATCACGATTTATCAGTGTTATATCTCCTGCCTCAATTGCCACATCAGTTCCGGTTCCCATGGCAATTCCGACGTCAGAAGCCGCCAGAGCCGGAGCATCATTTATCCCATCCCCGACCATCGCCACAACATTAGTTGGTAGTTTGTAGTTAGTAGTTTGTAGTTGACGAACTATTTTCTCTTTATCTTGTGGCAAGACTTCAGCATAAACCCTTTTGATTCCCACTTGTTTGGCAATTGCTTTGGCAGTTCGCGCGTTGTCGCCTGTAATCATAACAACTTCAATTCCCATTTTTTGCAAAGCTTCAACCCCGGCCCTTGCTGAATCTTTAACTGTATCTGCAACAGCAATCAATCCCGTAAGTTTACCGTCAACTGCAAGCACCATTACTGTTTTCCCCTGCTCCCCTAGCTTCGCAAGGGGACGCCTTGCAAGGCTAATATTTATATCTTCCCTTTCCATCATTTTTATATTCCCAAACACAACCCTATGTCTGCCAACCAGTCCTTCAACACCATGTCCTGCTATAGCTTTAAATTTAGTAACCGGATCCAACACTAAATTTTCTTCGTCGGCTTTTTTCACAATCGCATCAGCCAAAGAATGCTCTGACCCTTTTTCGACTGACGCAGCCAGTTGTAGCAGTTTTTCTCTTGTTACTTTTGCCTTGTCACTTGTTACTATATCCGTGACGATTGGTTTTCCGTTTGTTAATGTCCCGGTTTTATCAAAAATTACAGTATTAATCTTATTCGCAATTTCCAGACTCTCTGCGTCTTTAATCAAAATCCCATGTTCCGCCCCGCGTCCTGTACCAACCATAATGGCAGTAGGCGTTGCCAACCCCATGGCACAAGGACAAGCAATAATCAAAACCGCAATACTATTTAGCATGGCAAATAAGAAAGCACTTTGCTGTCCAAAAACATACCAGCCAACAAACGTGGCTATGGCCAACATGATTACAACCGGCACAAAGTAAGAAGAGATTAAGTCTGCCAAACGCTGGATTGGAGCTTTCGAGCCTTGAGCTTCCTCGACCAGTTTAATAATTTGGGCAAGCAATGTTTCTTGTCCGACCTTTTCTGCTTTATAAAGAAAAGTTCCGGACTTATTCATTGTCGCCCCAACAACCTTGTCTCCTCTGGTTTTATCAACAGGAATACTCTCTCCGGTAACCATCGACTCGTCAATCGACGATTCTCCTTCGGTAATTACCCCGTCTACGGGAATCTTTTCACCCGGCCGGACACGGATTATATCCCCTATCTGAACTTGGTCGATAGAGATATCAATTTCTTTACCCGCTCTCACAATCCGAGCCGTTTTTGCCTGCAAACCAATTAATTTTTTAATCGCCTCGCTCGTTCCTGCTTTTGCTTTTGCTTCAAAATATCGCCCCAAGAGAATTAATCCAATAATTACCGCTGTCACATCAAAGTAAGGCATTGGTTCAATTCCGGCTTGTGAGACCATTTGAGGGGAAAAAGTGACAATAGTTGAATAGGTAAAGGCCACAGATGTGCCCAGAGCTACCAAGGTGTCCATATTGGCCGTTCTGTGCCGCAAAGCAGGAATTGTCGCCTGGTAAAACATTAGCCCTGCCCAAAATTGAACAGGTAAGGCAAGGAGAAACTGGACGAGAAAGTCTTGCAAAAAATCCGGCGAGGTCTGCACCAGCCCCGGAAAACTTCCCCAAACAATTAAAGACGCAAGCCCGAGACTTACCAGTACTTTTGTTCTTAAGTCATTTAGTTCTTTTGTTTTTCTCTCCTTTTCTTCGTCTTCTGTTTTTTCTTTAAAATCAGCAGTATAACCAACACTGTTTATAGCTTCCTGGATAAGCTCCTCTGAAACTTTTTGAGGGTCGTATGTAATCGTTGCTTTCCCGGTTGCAAGATTAACTACTGCATCCTGTACACCCTCGATGTGTTTCAGCGCCCGCTCGTTTAAGCGCACACAAGAAGCACAGTGCATACCTTGAATAGAAAAGGTTTTAGTTTGTACCATATTTACCTCACGATTATCTTTCCATGAAACATATTCATACTGCAGGAAAAGGGGTATTCCCCTTCTTTTTCGGGAGTTATTTCAACTGTAACTTTCTGATTTAAAGGAAGATACTTTTTTATCTTGAAATCAGGCAGAACAACCTCCTCCAAGCAAGAATTAGAATCGCGGCGTGTAAAGTTTATCTTTGTAGTTTTTCTTTTTGGAACAGAAATAACTTCAGGAGAATAGCCCCCCTCAACAATAACATCTATCCCCCGCCCCCCCGTAGCTTCAGCGAAGGAGGGTTTTTTCCCCAAGAAAAACCAATAGGTAAAAATAATACCCAAAGCACCAATAAACAAAACGACAAGTTCATTCATGTCCATGTTTTTATTGTTTATTAATCTGTTTCCAAAGCCAAACCCCAAGCAGTGTTAAATCTACCAGTAAGACCAAAGCAAAGAGCGTTCCTATGCCAAAACCTTGATACCCCATCATGTTTCCATAATTCCACCCCATCATTTGCAATCACCTCCTGTTAAACTTTTTTAAAAATATGCCCTAATAGATATATTAGCCCAATAACAAGAATTATGTTTATCAGGATATTGTTTCCTACAAACGAATCGATCAACTCTGCCGAACCTGTAATCATTTTTGTAAAACTTTCCATATTGTCTATGGATAATTTTCCCGCCCTTTCAAGGCTAAGTATGACCACACCTGTTATAAAGAAAATGCATGAGGCAATAAGATTTCCCAAAGTCACGACAAACCTTCTACCCCAAAAATTCAAGGTCCCGATAGAACGCCTTAAAACTGCCAATTTCTGGGCTTTTCCCTCCAAAAATAAGGAAATAAATAAAAGCGGCACCACCATACCTAAAACATACATGCCGCCAATCGCCAAAGCGCCCAAAAAACTCGGAGATAAAAACGTTAGAGTTAATATTCCAATTAAAACCGGCGCACAGCAAGCGCTCGTTATTCCGGAAAAAACCCCAAGTGTAAAGATAGACAAAATGTCTGTTTTTTGCTGTCCGGATCTTGTTATGCTTGGCATGGGCAATTTAATTCCCAGGAAAGTAACGACGGCAACAACAAGCATGACTATTCCGCCGCTTAGGTAAATTTCGTTGTGGTAACGGAACAGGGCTTGCGAAATAAAAGCAACTCCCAAAACTGCTGGTAAGAGAACCACGAAAATTCCGGCGGCGAAAACTAAGGTCATTAAAACAACTTTTTCTTTTTCTTTAAAAACAGAACCGAGGTAAGCAGGAAGCAGGAAAGTAATACAGCAAGGGGCAAATAGCGCCACCATTCCTGCAACAAAGGCTGCGACTAGCGATGTTTGAAAAAGCATTTCCCCCATATTTTAAGCCCCGCAGGATCCGCCTTTGTTTTGGAAAGAGGGAATGTCCTGGACAGATTGTTTTATGCGCTGGGCGCCATTTGCAGAGGAATATTCCTGCGACAAGGCAAGCTTTGCGTCCACTTTTTTCCAATCAACGCCCTCTTTGTTAAAATATGCCGCCATTTCCACATAAGTCTGCGGGAACCAGAAAGAATTAAAGGCCAATAGGTCTTTATAAATCTGGTCTTCGGGCAAGCCCTTAAAAACCGCAAGCTGGATATATCCCAAAGCAGCCATGCCATGATTACAATCAGGAAAGGCTGTGTTGTTGCCGCAGCAAGGCCGGTAGACATTTCCGGCTATCTTTGTCACCAAATTCTGCTGAACTTGGGTTAGAGGAATAATCACTTTTGCGGAGTAATAACTCATTGCATCCTTTTTCCCCAGTGTCCAGCCGCCGGTTGAGGCGAAATTTGCCGTTTGTTTTGGATCTGCCCGCATTTGACCTTTTGTCAAAACATCGCTTTTATTAATAAGCCCCAACGCCCACAAAGTATTTACCATAAAGTGCGCGTTCTTTTCATTGATAACCATATAGTCTTGAGACTCTTCTTTTAAATATTTCATATAGTCTCCGCCGTTGGTGTTGTCGGTAAATATCTTTTTGTATTTCTCTTCATCGACAACCCCGGACTCAATCAGCTGTTTTCCGACATTTCCCCAAGAAACTGTTGTTCTAAAGCCATCGCGCGGCAACACTTCCTGTTTGAGGATGTTGACCAGCTCCTCCGGGTCTTTTGTCGACTTGGAGAGTTCAAGAAAATTGAGTTTTAGCTGTTTTTGAGAGAGATAGTACTGAATGATGCCAGTATACAAAACCGAATTTAAAACAATTAAAATAACCGCCCAAAGGGGAATGGATTTTGTGAGGATTTTTTTGATCTTTTTAAAGCTCATTTAACTACAACTCCTTTTAAGGAAAATTCAAGTTTTGAATTACCCTTATCATTAGTTTCTACGGAAATCAGGCGAGTAATTGGACCAATGCCGGTCGGACCATGAAAGGTCGGGTCATAAATTACCGTCAATTGCGCCTCTTTTCCGGGAGACACCTCGCCGCTCCAGGAAGAAGTTGGGTGCATACTGAAATACGGGCTTTGTCCTTGTTCGGTTGTAATTTGCGCTTTGGTACAAGTGCACGAAGTTTTAATATTTAACAATTTTAACACTTCTGTACCCTCGTTTTTAATAACAAAGGTTTTAACAGCATTACCGCCAGCATATGGTATTGTCCCCCAGTCAAAGGAAGATTCCGGAACGACAACCTTTACATTGCTCGAGGATTCTAAAACAGTAGGTTTTCCGGTTAAGACAGTTGCGAACCAAACAGCACCTGCAACTAAAGTTATTAAAGATAGTACAAGCCAAAACACCAGTTTAAAGTTCATTGTTTGTTTTTAAAAATCTTTAAGATTTCTTTCAACGATTCTTCTGTTTCCCCATTTTTTATTTGATCTGCGACGCAGGTTTTTAAGTGGTTATCAAGAAGAACGCTGTCTGCTTCTTTTATAGCCTTTTGTACGGCGCGGGATTGATGAATAACGTCTGGGCAATAATCTCCGTTATCCACCATCTGGATAACCTTGGCTAAATGTCCGCTGGCAATCTTTAAACGGTGCAGAACCGCTTGTTTTATCGATGAATCTCTGGGAATTCCTTTTGGCATCTTGTCGTTTCCTCCTCAATGTAAACTTCTTTATTATATCCCCCATAGGGGGATTAAGTCAAGACCACTGGTTTGTCTTTAGCAATACCGATATAATTATGATTATGCAAATTATCTGGCTTGCTTTTATCACCGGCTTAACCACAGGCGGGTTGACTTGTTTGGCGGTACAAGGCGGCCTTTTAGCCTCGGCTGTTGATCAGAAAGATAAAATTTCAACCAAGGCTTTGGTGGGCACTTTTTTACTTACTAAACTTTTTGCCTATACCCTGCTGGGCTTTGGGCTTGGATCTCTCGGGTCTGTCTTAACTCTTTCCCCGACTACTCAAGGATGGATGCAAATTGCAGCCGGACTTTATATGCTGGCAACTGCGGCTAGACTTTTGGATTTACACCCAATTTTCCGCTATACCGCGCTCCAACCCCCCAAATGGGCACACCGCGCCGCTCGTAAAATAACAAAAAATGAATCTCTTTTCACGCCAGGCCTTTTGGGATTTATGACAGTATTTATCCCCTGCGGAGTCACACAAGCAATGATGGTTTTGGCAATCACCTCAGGCGACCCTCTAACAGGAGCCGGAATTATGTTTGCCTTTACCCTTGGTACAAGTCCTATTTTTTTTGCCCTAGGAGCAAGCGCAGTGAGCCTTATCCAGCGCAAGTCTTTCGCGCTTATTGCCGCTCTACTGGTTGCCATACTAGGGGTGGGTTCGGTAAACAGCGGGCAGGCTTTGCGCGGATCGGTGCACACCCTGCAAAACTACTGGCTGGCAGCAACTACAGATCTCATAGCAGTCCAAGCTCAAGGAAAACGTGCTAAAATCAATGCAAACGGAAAACAGGAAGTAACTATTAACGTTACTAACCGTGGTTATTCTACCCAAGTAAATACTCTAAAAGCCGGTATCCCGGTTAAATTAACACTCGTTACAGATAACGTCCAAGGCTGTACACGGGCATTCACTATTCCTTCTCTAAACATGTCCCGTGTCTTGCCGCAAACAGGAACAGAAACTCTCGAATTTACGCCTACCCAAACAGGCCGTCTGTCATACACTTGCAGTATGGGTATGTTTACAGGCAGTTTTCAAGTAATATGACCAGGGTATATAAAATCATCGGCATGCATTGTCCGGCTTGTGCTACAGCAATTGAGCTAGACCTAGAAGACACGGGTATAATTGCCTCTTGCAGTTACCCCAAGCAAACGTTAGAAATCGATGAGGGTGTCGATAAAGAGGAATTAAAAAAAGTTATCCAGCCTTTAGGGTACGATCTTGAGTAGGAGCGTGTTTTTTGGTGGTAATCGTACTGACATGACCCAAAAGATACTGGACAGACTCCACTTTGGCACTATCGTCAAAAAGGTGAACTGCAAACGAATGGCGCAGTGTGTGATTGTTTACTCCAGACAATCCCACAGACCTAGCGTATCCTTTAAGGATCAACCAGAAACCCCCCCGGGTTAATCTTTCCCCGCGATGGTTAACAAAAAGAGTGTCTGTTTCAGCGTGTACACCTTCCAGATATTTTTGGATTGCGTCGTGAGTTTTTAAATCAAATGGAATTTCTCTCTCGTGCCTAGGAGTTAAACACCGCACGTAATTTACGGTTAAATTAACATCTTCCCTTGTAAGAGCAAGCATCTCTGAAACACGCATACCAGTAGCACCGAGTAACTGCAGCATTGCCGAATCACGCTTTGCTTCAGAACCTCCCCTCGCTTCTGGCGCGGCTAAAAGAACCGCAATTTCATCTTTTTTCAAAAGTTTAGAGCTAGAATCAGCAACCTTGGGCACTTCGAGAACGTCGGTAGGATCAACCTCGATTCTCCCTACTGCCTTCAGCCAATGGAAGAAAGATTTGACCGACGCAATTTTTCTTGCAACTGTGGCTGGAGCATAATTGTCTTCCTCCAACGAACAAAGAAATCCGTCCAAGCGAACTCCCGTAACAGTATTCCAATCAAACGGAGTATTACTTAGGTCTAGATACTTACACAATTGGGATAAATCATTACGGTAGGCAAAAATTGTGTTTTCTGGCCTATCTCTATATATAATCAAGTAAGTTAAATAACGGTTAACCTCCCCATTTAACTCAGGGTGCCGAGAAAGCTCTGGTGTTTGAAATAATTTTCCCTCGCGCTCTAACCCCATTTTAGTGTTTGAGCAGATTTTAACTTAAAAGAATAATAATCTTAACGAAGCAAACTTGCAAGCCCCCTACTCCCTTGTCTTTTCAGAAACCAATTGTCATTCTGAACCCTGAGTGAAGAATCTATCAAGATCCTTCGTAAAAGCTCAGGATGACATCTGTTTTTACTCCATTGTCTTTTCAGGCCCTTGGTTGCGGAAGGCATCAATAAATTTTATAATCCGTTTCTCGTCAAAATCTTTTAGCTTATCAATTCTCGTCCAAGCGGTTAAAGCAATTCGCGCGTCTAAAGCAGGGCGCGGAACAACAATTAACCTGTCTTCTCCTTTTTTCTTGTAAACCCCGGCAAGCTTGGCGACTAATTCTTTACATTCCGGCAAATCCCAATCTCCTCCGGAAATTGTTGCGCTTGGCGTACTTTCAGCCGAAGGAGTTGCCTCGTCCTCTCCTGTGTGGGCAAGGGCTTGCGGCACAAGTTTCAAACCTTGCGGGTGCACTTCGCAGTTGTAACTCATGATGATATAGCCGTGCTCTAAAGAGTGGATCAGGTTTCCATCATCTTTAGGCTGGTCAAAAACTCCTTTTTTAATCCAATCCGCATAATGATTGCCTGAAGTTGGAGGATTGGAATTATAATCGACTTTTGTTCCCGGGGGGACGTGTTCACGTCCCAAATCAGCCACAACTTCTCCTGTTAACGGTTTTGAAGCCCCGTACCACATCCAACCAATACCGGCAATTACTAATACTGCTAGGGCTATCCAAACTAAATTCCCCTTCATTTAAGTCAGATTGTACACCATTACCTTGCCCCCCGCTGCGAGAGAACAGTTTGTGGAGTTTTTGCAAGAATAAACAAATCAAGAAGTAGCGATGCGTGGTCTCTATAGACTAAATCTAGCTTCATTCTTCTGTCGTGTGATAATTCTCGACGACCTGAGATTTGATAGAGACCCGTGATTCCTGGTTTTCCAGGATTAGTAAAACGCCACTTCTCCCAAACAGCGACTGACTGTATGCGAACCATGTCTGCAAATTCCTCAACGCACGTCCTTAGTTCTGGAGAAACTTGCCCAGTTTTCCATTCCTCGTCCGTAAACCCCAAGACTCGCTTTGCCTTCTCGTAGGGTTGGTGAATTTGCGCCCATTCATAAAACCAGTTAAGATCAGCATCTAGCGTCGGCCGTGAACCAACAATATGCATTTCTCCTCGTAAAACATTTAAAAGTTGTGGTATCTCATCAATGCTTGTCTTTCTTAAAAATAAACCAAGTTTAGTTGGTTTGATGTGACCCGTACCTGCAGTATCTTGATCTTGAGATCTGATTTTCAACATTGGGAATTTCGACCAACTTATACCGTTTCTCGGTTGGGCCAGTAGCGGAAGTGTGTGTGGATTTTCCAATTTTCTCAAACTCATAGCCCCTGCCATTAATGGTGAAAGTAAAAGCAAACTGCCAGAAGCAACAGCCAAATCAAATCCTCTTTTCCAACCACTCGTCAGATAAGCTTCTCCCCGCAAAGCAAAAGGTCCAACCTTAAACCTATCAATTACCCAAAGAAGTTTATCAAGTGCGGGAACTTCAGAAATTCTGTGATGCCCATTTATTGAAGGCTCCTCAAGAGTAGTAACTGGTACAAAACCCTCAGGAAATCCCCGCTTGGTCATTATCTCCATTTAAAAGGGAATTATAGCGACCTAGAAGCATTTTTTCAAATCAATGTACTGGCTGACCACATCGGTAAAATGACTTGCACGCTAGGGTATAATCTTAAGTATGCACTTTAGGCGTCTTGCTGAAAATAGTGATAGTTAGCAAACACTAGACATGTCTATGGAACGCATTAAGGATATTGTTAGCGCTACTCTCGAACGCGCTGCTCTTGCAACTAGTTCTTTGGGTAAAATAAATATCACAAAAACATTGGCAGGGCTTGCAGATATTAGCGAAAAGAGAAGAAAAATACTCCTAGCGCTTGCACATCAAGCGCTAGCAAGAAAATTAAAGGGGGGTGTAGAACGCGATACTCCCCAGTACAGGCTACATGAAGTCATGGCGGCAAACCTTCTCGGAAGAAACTTTCAACAAACAGATATTACCCCACAAAGTCAACAAAACATTTCTCCAGATCAACCTCAAGATCACTCTTAAAAACTATACCCTCTGCCTCAAGCCGTCTTTTTTGCTCCATCGGTCCGCCGAAGCTGAAAGCGGAGGCGACTTTCCCCTCCCGGTTCACCACCCTATAGCAAGGAACCTTCGGATCTTTATTTTGATGTAATGCCCACCCCACCATCCTTGCATCAATTTTGACTTTTGAGTTTTGAATTTTGATTTCGCGCGCCAGCGCGCCATATGTCGTCACTTTCCCTCTTGGAATTTTACACACAAGGTTGTGCACCTTTGTTATATAATTTTCACTTTTGACTTGTACTTTTACCTTTTGCATTTTGACTTTTGAGTTTAAGCTCCTCGCGGAGCTTTTTAACCTTCCACATATAGAGCCTTGCTGGAGTTGCCGTGTTGGCATCTTTGACAAAGGAGCGGGCACGCTCAAGAATGTGGCGCGGGACAGTTTTGGCAAAGCGCATATAAATTGCCATGTGCTCCAGATCTCGAAGTTCAAGGGCTAGGTCATAAGCATACTTTTGAAACTCCCGGGAAATATAGCGATCCTCAGTAGGATCAAACTTCTTCAAAACACCTCTTACTGAATCAAAGTCTGCCATAATTTCAGGTTGTCATTCTGAGCTTCGCGAAGAATCTCTTAAGTAATTATCAATAAGCTTGATATCCTTCAAATCTTTCTCTCTCCCCAGTTTTTGCTTAAACTTTTTCAAATAAGGCAGGCTGATAAAACGTATTCCCTCAACTGCTTCTGTTGTTTGAATTAGAGTTTGAAGATCGGCGATACTTTCATCACTAAAAACCGACCCTTTACCTAAAATTTGGATATCTCCAAGATTAATATTTTCTATTCCTTCAGGAGTTATTTCAACTTTATAATTTGACGCCAACGAGTCCCACAAATGCTTCGTAACTAAAATGTCTAAATCATTTGCCTCTCTCATGCCCCGAGCGGCCAAAGCCCCAGATCCCACGACGACATACTCGCCTTCTGGTAAATTTAATTCCCTTAACTGTTTAACTAGTTTCTGAAATTCCATCTAAATAATTATACGTTAAGAGCTTCAACACACTTTTCGCTATAGCGAAAAGTGTGTTAGCCTGAAGATACAGAAAAAACTACTTCCTGAGAAGCTTTTTTGATAACTTCCTCAAGAATCTTATGCTCTTCAGGGGTAAAATCCTGTAAAACATACGCTTCGCCCGGAACTCTGTTTTGCGGATCACGGTTATCAACCCCAATGCGCACCCGCCAGAAGTTTATATCACTCAAAATCCCTTCAATAGAAATTAAGCCGTTGTGCACTTTCGGCCCTATTCCGAGTTGGATTTTATACTGACCTAAGGGAAGATCTAAATCGTCATGAGCAATGTACAAATTTTCAATTTTTAATTTATAATTTTTAATGAATTTCTCAACAGCTCGGCCTGAATCGTTCATGAAAGTGTCGGTCTTTTTAGCCGCAACCCCTTCTGGTAAACCTATCCGCTCTAAATACTCCACGACCATAAACCCAGCATTGTGCCGGTTATTTCTGTACTTTTCTCCCGGATTTCCGAGTCCCACTATGAGTTTCATATAATTTTTACTTCCTCTAGCTTTTTTCTAACACGTTCAAAAATATACTCGTGGCCTTGAGAATTTGGGTGCAAACCATCTTCTAAACAGTCTTTACAATCATATCTGAATTTATCAAATGTATCTACAAATGGTAAACCGTTCTCTTCACAAAACTCTATCAAAATCCGATTGTATTCTTCGATTTCGCTGTTTAAATAAGCTTTTTGACGTAACAGACCCCAAGGGTTAGTTTTTGTTTCATCAACTGGAGTTAATCCAACAAACAATAATTTCACAGAGTATTTTTGAGCACAAGCAACAAGCTCTTTTATATTTCGACGAAATGCTTCTTTGCTAATACTATTTGTTTTATCTTTTGTCAAAAGAGCAGAATCGTTTATTCCTATGGCGAACACAAAAATTGTTTCTTCGTTCTCATCACGTCTTGCTAAATATTCACCCTCAAAACGCTCAAGTAGGTCTTTGGTTGTGTCTCCTGGAACTCCAAGGTTGTGAACTTCGTAGTAATTTTCTTGATTTGAAGCGATAGATCGGCTTGATAGGTCGTTTTTCAGCCTTTCAACCCAACCACCATTTTTATCCCACTGGCCAAAAGTAATACTGTCTCCAAAGATGAATATTTGTGCCATACTTTGCTTAGAATATACTCTCTTGCCTAAGTCTTGCAACTTCTTTTATATCTCCATCTCTTGGCCATATGTTTACAGTTCCAAACACGCCATCGTAGCCTGGTTTAACAACGATATACCCTCCTCTAACTTTCCCTATCGCTTCCCTTAATCTTGTTCCGCCAACCTTTTCAATATCTTCCAGAGAAATATTAAGCAGAATTTGAAATTCCGGAGCAAGAGTCGCAGTAAGTCTTTCATATTCTTTTTGCACTTTTTTACTCCCCACCCCAACTTGCAAAACTTCAGATAATATTTCTTGCAAGGGAACAAAATTTACAAAGGGTGGTCTTTCTTGATTTTTAGGGCAGACCCATCGAACACTATTTATATCCAATTTATACTCTACAGCCTCACCCCTAACTGCTAAATCCTCCGTCCTCTGAAGCGCCCCAACCGTCAATTTCTTATTACAAACCGGGCAAGTTAAACCAACCCTCTTTGTCTCTAATGGTGAAAAACTTACCCCGCATTTTCTATGTCCTGTGTAGTGATACTTCCCTTCCTCCCGATAGAATTCGGCCGTATAAGCAATTTTTCCAGGACCCGCAACAATCGCACTCCTAACGTTCCCATATGTCAATTCCGGCACTTCAAACACCGTCGCCTCGCGGCCAATTTTTGGCAAGGAGTGTGCATCAGAAAAAGAAACTATGTTGCGGCTGTCTAAGTCTGCGATTCGCCAATTCATAGCTGGATCCGAGCCAAGCCCTGTTTCAACCGCATAAATGTATTTTGCATAATCTTTGAATGCATCACTCAGAGAATCAAACCCGCCGTGTGCTCCGTAAAACCCAAACCAAGGGGTCCAGGCGTGAGCTGGAATCAAGAGACAATTTGCGTCTAAATCCAAAACATGCGCAGCTAAATCACGGCAGGTTAAATTTAATATTGGTCTGCCATCAGATAGTAAATTTTGTCCCAACTCTTTTAATTTCTTGTTTATTTTCTCGACGGTTTGCAAGGCGGGGGCAAAGATTAAGACGTGGACTGCATGATACCGACCGTCTTGGTGATAAACACACGATACCTCTGTTGATAACAGAAAATGTGATTCGCTTACTTTTGCGTTTTGACTTTTGACTTTTGATTTTAACTGAAAGATTCCGTTATTTGTCTCTTCAAGATTCTCTTTCAGCTGGCGCAGCCACTTCGGGTGTGTCCAATCCGCAGGAGTAATTAAATCTATCCCCTTTTTTTGCGCCCACTCTGCCATTTTTTCAAGCGTTATATTTTTTGACACCGCTCGGGCATAGGGAGAATGAAGATGTAAATCGGCAATAACCTGCATAAAATTTATCTAAACAACCATACTGAGGGATTAAAGCCTGAAAGCTGGAGGTAAACAAAAAGGAGATATATCCCAAGCAATAATCCCGACTCCAGTCTTGAAATTCCTCTCTTTGTATGCGCAAAAAACCAGAAGAAAAAAATAGAAACCAAAAACATAATTGTCGTCAGCAGGTATTCCCTCCTGTGTAGAATGGAAACAGGAGAAATAACCGCTACCAAGCCAAGAATAAACGTTGCGTTAGCAATAATTGATCCCAGAGAATTACCGATAAGCAAGGCCGGCTGTCCCCGCCGGATTGTCTCGTAAGAAAAAGCTAATTCAGGCAGAGTCGTCCCTAAGGAAATAATCAGTAAACCAACCACAAAAAGCGGCATGCCCATACTTGATGCCAAACCAGAGGAGAGCCGGACTATAAAATCTGCTGAAACTAAAAGCGCGGCGGCAGATATAAAAAACCTGGCCAACTCCCATCTAATATGTCCTGTGTCTTCCTCTATTTCGACAAAAAGTTTGTGCAGTTCGTTCTCTTTTTGATGGTGGCGTCCCACAGCTAAAAATCCGCGATGAAATAAACCTGAGGCATATAACCCGTATAACATTAATAAAATTAAGCCATCGGTGCGCGACAATTCCCGATCCCAAAGTAGAATTATTGGCGCAAGACCCGCAAACAGCGCTAAAGGAAGCTCTTGATTTAAAAACTTCTCGTCTTTAATGTTTATAGCCCCTCCGAAAAACCCTGCCAAGCCGACGATTAAAGTAATGTTGGCAATGTTGGCTCCAACTATATTTCCCAACGAAAGACTGGAAGCCCCGCTTAGAGCTGAGGTAACACCAACAAAAAGCTCAGGGAGGGATGTTGCCAAAGCTAGAATTATTGCCGAAACAGCATACCCTGATAAGTTAGTGATTCTTGTCAAGCGGCGTATTGCAACCACAACACTATCAGCGGCTTTGATGAGAACCAAAGATAAGAGAAGAATTGTGATTACTGAAACAAGAGGATTCATAAATTTCTAATTAGGTTAATTTTTTTGTGTCTGTATTTTGTAGAGTTCTTTTACTTCATGAACCGAAGTTGCTTGTTCAGGGCTTTTGTCATTGCGAACTCTAATTAACCGCGGAAATCTTAGCGAATATCCTTTTTTAACTGTATCTGTATCTTTATCTGTATCTCTTCCCGCCGTGTGGCGAGGAGATAAAGTTATTTCATCAGCCAAGATTTCTAGAACAACGCTCGGCTTAACCCAAATATCAGGCTTAATAATTTTATCAACTTCGTATTCAAAAGGCTGCTTGTCAATTTTTAGTTTTTCAACCATTTTAAATATTTCCCGGAATTGCTCGTCAGAGAGACCCGTACCCAAGTTCGTTAGAGAATAATATTTTCCGTCCTTTCCCGGAACGCCAATTAAAAGCCCGCCGATTCCAAATGTCGATCTTTTTCCACGCCCGGCATAGGCTCCCATAAGAACCACATCAATCGTATCGGCGACCTTTGAACCATCTCCTTTTGTGTTTTCTGTATGACGTTTAAACTTTACCCAGTGATACCCCCTTCCCCCGGGCTGGTAGGCAGCATCCAATTTTTTAACCATTGCGCCTTCTAAACCTGTTTTTAGATACTCATCAACTTTTGAGCGCAAATCCTCTGCATTGCTGATTATTTCCTGACCCGTCAAAACAATCGTTCCCATATCTGGTTTACCAAGTATTTTTTCCAGATGTTTTCTTCTTTCAAAAAAGGGTCGGTCTAAAAGCGTTTCTCCGTCTAAATAAAGAATGTCGAAAATAAATGATTTTAAGGGTATATCTATTACTGCCTGGTCTATCCCGTGTTTTCTTTTTCGTTGAACAGTTTCCTGAAACGGCAATAATTCTTGAGTCTTTGGGTTGTACGCAATCGATTCTGAGTCAAAAATTACAGATTTTACAGGCAGTTTTTTAACTGCCGAAACAATCTCCGGGAACATGTGCGTCACATTCTCAAGATTTCTCGAGAAGATTCGCACCTCCTTCAACTCCCCTCCCCACAGGTGAATTTGGCTTCTGAAACCATCGAGTTTTGGTTCGACTGCAAATTTTTCTCCCATTTTTTCGGCAATTTTGTCGGCTGAGGCAAGACGCTCTGCAAGCGCGCACCTTATCGGAATTCCCGGTTCAGCTTTAATCCTTCTAATTCCTTCTAATCCCCCTATTTTTACCTTCTGAGCTATTTTCCCTATATCTGCTGTTACACTAAACACTGCCTCTATCTGTTTTCTTGCACTTTTATCACCCTTTTCCAACACAGACAAAGCGTCTAATATTGTCATGTCAGAAAATCCAAGTCTTAATTTTCCGGTTGGAATTCTGGTTACGTACTTTGCAGAAAGGGGGTCAAGTTGAACCAGTAGCTTTGCCATCTTTTCAAGTTTTCTTTCCTGACTATCCTTTCCGCTCTCTAAAGCAATTTCTTTCAAAATCTCAAACACATTTTCAACCGACAATTCCTTTACCCTATGCCGCCTTTGGCGAGCCTCGCCCTTGGCGGGTACTTTGTCCTGTGTACTTGCGAGCTCTTGGGTTACGTTTCCAAGATCACCTGCCTTTTTATATGCTTTGAGTACATCGTCAAGGCCAGTCCTGTAAGCAATACTTAGAGCTCGCATTACCATCTTCTCGGCTAATTGAAACTCTAACCCTTCATAATTTGGAGCAACTCTGCCTAAAACGAGGTAGCAAATTTTATCGATTTCCCCTGCGTCGGCTTTTTTGAACAAATCAGCCAGTATTTGGGTTATTTCATTTCTTGAAGCGGTTTTTTCTAAACGGTAGAGAAATTCGGAAAATTCTTGGAAAGACATGTCTTGCGCTAAATATATCACAAACGAAGCGTAATTTATTCACTTTCAATCCCAGAGCGCGGGTTATCTTGAAAGTATTTTAAACTTTCAAAAAAATCTTTCCCTTCCCCCCTGTCTTCTTCTTTAGAGTTTCTTAAAAATAGTTCCATTGTCCGCTCTGATTGGTCATCAGTATAAGGCGTAAATTCTTCTATTTCTGGGTTAAATCTACCAATGATCTTAGCAAGCGATTCTGTTTCTCCATTTTTATTTAACGGGGAAAGCTTAAAAACAAGCATGGAGTCGAAATCTGAGTCTACCATGCCAGCCATTAACGCGCTTGCAAGCGCGTTGTGTTTTTCCCTCTCTTTGGTAACCTCATCTATTCCTCTTGTCTTCATCAATAAGGCATAGGGTTTTAGCCAGTCTCTGGGTTGAGTATTTTCCGGAAGATCCAAACCACTGCCCAATAAATAATGTTCTTGCGGAGTCAGATAATTCCTATTAATACCCTCAGCTCCATACCCGATCGAGTATTTCTTTCCTGAAAATTCAAACTGTATAGGTTTTCGCATTTAATTAATGTATCACAAATCACGGTTTAAGTATTGAGGATACTGGGCAAGTTGGCTAAAGAGCATATGCCCAAACTATATCACAATTCTGAACTTAACTTGAAATCTTTCGTATTTAAGAGTATCGTGTGTCGCATGATAGAGTTTCCCCTCTTTGGTGAGCCGTGGGATAGTAAAATTGCTAGCGAGCTGAAAGGTTTCAACACACAAGCAACAAGCACGGCTTCTTTTTACCATGATTTGGCGAAAACCTCCCCGACTACAGCACTTCAAAGGTTTTCCTCAGCTCTTGAAGTGGTAAGAAATGCAAACCCCAACCGAGCACTGGTAGAAGCGATAGCTACCGGTCCAAACCCCGACTGGACAGGACCTATGCTTAAAATCATGGGGCATATTTATCCTAATTTAGATAAAGACACACGGAAAATTGCTCTTGTTAAGAGCCTTAATTTTTTAGATAGTCTAAGATGCGGTGTTGCCCAAGAAAACGTTGCTCACGTCACTGAGCCGTGGCTGGTTGCTGATATCATCATTAACAGATGGATTTACAACCCGGGGTACGTACAAGCCGCTGAGTTGTTAAAAAAATATGGAGCATGGACAGAGCTTTACCCGCATTTAGAATCTACTTCACCTTTTTGGATTTGCTTTGCGATGATCTTAAAAGACCGGGCTTCTAATGAAGTTAGAGACCGTTTTTTTCAGTTATTCCCCAAACTAGCAGACAGAACGCTTGATGCCGCAGCTGGTTTTACCGAAACTTATGCCAAAATGGATCACAAAAAACAAGGGGTTCCGCTAGACGTGGCCAGAGAACACAATCTCCAAGATTACTGTTGGGAAATCCACGATCAAATTAGAAAAAAGATTAGTGAAGAAAAGTGGATAGCCCTCGAAACCTAGCTTTTAATCATGCTAGAGAAGAAAAAATAAGCAAAAACAACGACACCTATAAACATCAAGCCAAAAACAATGCTCAGCCAGCCTCCGCGGTCTTCGTGCAAAATTTTAGTCAATCCTTCGCCGATTAAAGTCAGGCCAAAAAGACTGGGTAAAATCAAAATCATGTAGAGAAACTGCGGATCAGATGCGCTCATAGGCAAATTGATTCATTTAATCATCTGTCATTTATTCATTTAAATGTGCAAATGAAAAATGAGAAAATTAGGTCACTAGCTCGTAGTATGCTCCTTTAGTCTTTCCTTTTTTCCTCAGAATTTTCTTTTTAACTAAATCCTGCAGTTCGCGCAAAACCGTATCTTCAGAAATCATCGAAAAGACAGAGCGCAAGTCAGACATTGAAGCCCTTTGGTTGTCTGACAAATACTCGGCAATTCTGATTTGCCGGTCTGACAAAAGCACTTGCTGTCCGCGTTTTGTTTTAATCCGCGCGTCCACCGACAACTTTCTTACCTTGTCTCTTACTCTTACTAATTCTATGGATAATCCATGAGTAAAATACTCTATCCAGCCGGTTAAATCCCGTTCGTTTAACTCCCGCGACTGGTTAGAAGTCTCTATTAAAGCTGTGTAATAGCTCTCTGCATCCCGGTCAAAATACTCTTCTAAGGCAAAGAGCCTTTTAATGTCATAGCCTTCGATAACCATGATTAAAGTAGCGTATGACCGGGCTGTACGGCCGTTGCCCTCAACAAAAGGGTGGATTGCGGCTAAGGCATAATGGGCAACCGCGGCACGGATTACGGGGTGAATATCGCGTGCTTGATTATTGTTCAGCCAAGAGAGAAAATCTTCCATCAAATAAGGCACTTCAAGGGCAGGAGGAGGGCGGAAAGTTATTTCGTTTGTCCGTGAATCGCGCAGGACAACCTGAGTCTTTCTGTATTCACCGGCTAATTCTTCGGCGACAATTCTGTGGACTGCTTGTTTGTGCAGTTCTTTTACTTGTGCTTCTGTATATTTCAACTCTTGACCTCTGTGATCCTGAAAAAGCTTGTCAACAAGGAGCATTACTGCCCGGTAATTAATAATTTCCTGGATGTCGCGCTCTCGGGCAACAACGTTTACCTTTTCTGCCACAACTTCTGCCTGCGTCTCGCTCCCTGCGCCGGTAATAACCTTTCCTGCCTGGTCGAGCGAAAGATCGTTGCCTTCGATATGGGTTCCGTGGTGAACAGTCCGGATTAGGGCATCTTCCCTAAACTGCCGCTCGTAGCCCGGAATAATCGGCGCGTTTTCCACCACTTCGCGACAGGCTTCTATCGTCCCGATATTTTTCAGGATGTTATTTGAAATGGTATACTTTGGTTGATACATACCTGGGTGTCAGAAAATCAGCACTTCAGGTGGTCGGAAAACTCAGCAAATCAGTAATCAGTGTTTCGGCATATCGGAATTTCTGATTAATCTGACTCACAGACTTGCTGATACTCTGATTCACTGGAGTACCGAGCTATCTGACCCCCTGACAAACTGATTAATAATACGTTAATTCTGCGGTAAAAAACAAGAGATGGCGACAAAAAAATCTAAATTTAAAAGAGGCTTCTTCGGTTCAATCACCAACGAGATGCTCAAACTCTCAACGACTGGGTTTGGCTTAGTTGCCGCGTTGGCATGGAACGAGGCTGTCAAAACTTTTATTGAGGAGTATGTTAAACCCTACACTCCGGCAGGTTCTGGTTTGGTTTCCCAAATTATTTATGCCGTCATTATCACCCTCCTTGCTGTCACCATCACTTACCAGCTCACAGTCCTCAAGCGCAAATTCTCCAAAAAGTAGGGTTGGAGGTAGAATTTTTGACGCACAACCTCTAAACAGATACAATCAAGCCATGCAAAGTAAAGATTTACTCACTAGGCGCGTAGCCAATATTTTGCCGACTAAAGATGGCTTGGCGGATTTGATGGACAAGAAAAAAATCCGTCTCTATCAGGGTTTTGACCCAACAGGCGGAAAACTTCACCTTGGCCATTCTGTCGGAATCAGGAAACTTATGGACTTTGCCAACGCAGGCCATGAAGTTATTTTTCTTTTTGGCACAGGAACAGTTTTGGCAGGCGGAGGTGATCCTTCCGGACGCGAGACAGGACGGAAAATGATTACCCAGGAAGAAATTGACGAAAACATTAAAGGTTGGAAAGATCAGGTTACCCCCCTTGTCGATTGGGATAAGATAACAATTAAACAAAACGGTGACTGGCTTGTTCCTTTAACGCTCAAAGAAATACTGGAAATTGCAGGCTATATTTCAGCTGTTCAACTTTTCAAACGCGACATGTTTCAACGCAGAATTGAACACGGAGACTCAGTAACTGCAGCAGAAACATTCTACCCTCTTCTCCAGGGTTACGATTCAGTCTTTATGGATGTTGATTTAGAAATCGGTGGAACCGACCAAGAGTTTAATATGCTAATTGGACGGGAATTGATGAAAAAGATGAAGGGGAAGGAAAAACACATCTTAGTTACACCAATGATTATGGGTACTGATGGAAAAGAAATGCACAAGTCAGTCGGAAATTGTGTTTGGCTCGATGACACAGCAGAAGATATGTTTGGGAAACTCATGGCATTATCCGATGAACATATAACGACCTACATGGAACTTGTGACTGACATCCCGCTAGAACATATTCGCGAAGTTGAAAAAGGAATAACAGATGAAAAGCTTCACCCTATGGAAGCCAAAAAAGAACTTGCGCTTGACGTAGCCCGACAGTTCCATGGCCAAGAAAAGGCTGAAGAAGCACAAAGTATGTGGGAATCAACATTCCAAAAAAGAGAGATTCCAACTGATATTCCAACTCATAAATTAAACGGCGAAGAAAACATTGTTGATATTCTCGTCAACTCAGGAACAGTTTCAAGCAAATCAGAAGCCAGGCGCTTAATCGAGCAAGGTGGAATTGAGCTAGATGGAGTCAAAGTTGCAGATCCAACAACAAATTTAGACTCTGCCAGCACCCTCCGCATCGGCAAACACCGCTTTTTGAAAGTGCAGTAAAACTAGCTTCGCAAGGAGAGACCTTGCGAACCTAAAACTTCTGCAATTTGATTATAGATTGCGAAAATGTATAATCACGGATATGGCAACAGAGAATGGTCGTGGCCTACAAAATGCTCTTCAAGCAACAATTGACCGATATTTACAAACTGAAGGTCCTAAAATTGGCCTAATTCATAGAAAGCTAGAGGAGTTGCGAGGTTTGCTAGCCGACGAACAGATTACTGAAGAGCAATTTTTCCGAAGACTTATCGACGAAACAGAGCCGATAAGAACGTTTGTGTGTATATGTGGTGAAACTTTTCAATTAGAGAGGACTTCCGAGAGCCAGATAATAATTTCCCCACAAAGCACGGCAAACAGCGATTATTATGTGGTTGCAGTAGCAGATTTTGATCAAGATGGAAAATTCCGAGCTAAAGGAATCGCACACTACCGCGGCAAACCTATAAAAAGAAAAACGATTCCATCGCTTTATGGAAAAGTCTCTGTAGATGATGAAGCAAGGGAGATGATAAGTGATTTCCCAGATTTCGGAAATTATAACCCCCTCGCAAACAGCCTAAGAAATCTTCCAGTTGAAGAATTCTTCCCAATCGATTAAAGCTCCATTATCTGCGCTTTATCAATCCATTCCTCTATCGTATGCGGGTCGGCTGTGGTAATAATCGTTTGTTGGCGCCCTATCGTTTTCATTATTTCTTCCCTGTGTTTATGGTCTAACTCTGAAAACACATCGTCTAATAAAAGCACCGGGCGCGAGCCGCTTTTTCCGTCGATAAAGGCAAGCTCTGCCAGCTTTAGCCACAAAACAATCATCCTCTGCTCGCCCCGTGAACCGTATATCGCCAAATCTCGTTTTTCCTGTGTTCTGTGTTCTGCGCTCTGTGCTCTAAATCCAAAGTCATCCCTATGCGGTCCGACCAATGTCGCCCCGGCCGCTACTTCTTCTATTTCGTATTCTTTAATTCTTGCAGGTGAAATTACACTGCGGTCGTATTCAAGCGAAAGCTCTTCTGAGTCTAGGGCGGGAGTCATGTTTACAAAATCAATAAATTCCCCACGCACGAGAGTCAAATATTCGCCATTCTTAATTAAAAGCTGATCCCAAAACATTAATTGTGAGCGTTTGGCTTCTCCTTCCCGAATGCGCTGTAAAAGCCTATTTCTTTGCCTTACTCCTTTTTCGTAAGACAAGAGAGACCGCCTGTACTCGCGGTCAACCTGCGAACAAACAGAATCCAAAAACCTGCGCCTTGCGGACGGAGAGCCGGTAACTAAATCAACATCCCACGGGCCAAAAAGCACGGTTTTCAAAGACCCAACAAAGTCGTAAAAACGCTTTGGCGTCCCGTTAATCAGTAATTTCTTTCTGGGAATTTTCTCACCATTCAACTCTCCCCGCGTCACCACAATTTCTAACTCTTCCTCTTCCTCACGACTCTCCACCTTCGCCTTAACCCTAGCAATGTCCTCATTGCTTCTAATCATCTCCGCTTCCACATTTGCCCGGAATGATTTGCCGGTTGAGATGAGGGAAATTGCCTCAAGTATGTTTGTTTTCCCGGCAGTATTTGGCCCGACAACAATGGTCGTTTCTTCCGAGAAAGTAAATTCTTTTTTCCCAAAACTCCTAAAATTTTGTAATACAAGTCTGTTGATATTCATCTAATATTCATCTCGAACTAAAATTATACACCCCTATGTAGGAGTGTATAATTACAAAGCTAGTTCTGGCAATGTGGGCAGAAGAACGTACCCCGTCCTCCCAGTTTAATAGTTAAAACTTTTCCACCACACCTTGAACAAGGTTTTTTATAAAAGCCATAAACCAGAAAATGTTTTTGGTATTCGCCTGTTTCGCCAAGAGCGTTGACGTAAGTGAATTCCGAAGATCCGCCGTATTTCAGACCCTGTTTGAGTACTTCTTCTATAGATTGATATAACCTCCTGGTTTCATTAGTTGACAGTGATTTTGCCTGCCTCCTCGGATCAATCCCAGCTAAAAATAAGGCATCGTTGGCGTAAATATTTCCCACTCCCCCAATTCTTTTCTGATCCATCAATAAAACCTTTATTTTTGTAGATTTGTTTTTTAATATTTGCTGAAACTTCTTTAGCGTGAGCGTTTCTCTATCTCTTACTCTATCTCTTACTCTATCTCCGACCGAGGGCTCTGGTCCCAGTTCGCTCACAAAAGGCAATTTTTCCACATCAGATGTGGACAGGATCTTGATCCAGCCAAATTGCCTTATATCGTTGTAAAACAAAAATGAGTTCTCAGTTTTGCCTTTTAAGTTTTGATTTTTGAGTTTGAATATCACATGTGTAAACTTGTTTGGCAATTCCCCTACTAACACCTTTGATACTCTTGATACTTTTGATTCATCTGATACCCAGATTAATTGTCCCGTCATTTTGACATGTATAGCTATTGAATAATTATTATCTAAATCTAAACTTAAAGCTTTCCCAAACCTTCGGATTTTTTTAAATTTGGCACCTGTTATCTTCGCAATATCTCCGGAAATAATTTTCTTGAGGCGCACTTCAACAGAGACAATTTTCTTGCCGACAATATGTTCTTCTAGACCCAACCTAATAGTCTCAACTTCAGGAAGTTCCGGCATTTAATTAAAATCTTAACTCTTCTAATGGGGAATTTGTTCCAATTTTCCGCCTTACTTCCTGAAGAACTAACCATGGCCAGACTCTATCTGGATTGTGTTGCACGCACCTGTTTCGAATCTCAAAATACAAAGCAAACGTTCTTAGTTTCTCTGCGTTAAGATACTTTCGGACCACTACTCCATCTCTTCCCCTCACCGTCTCCACCAAAGGAACCACAATTCCCCAATCTATGGCTTCTTTCAGAACTCCCCTTGTTTCTCTGGAATTAGTGTGAAGAGTTTTAAGAAATGCTTGATTGCCAGGAAGTTGGCTTGCCCTCATCAGACCATCTCTCATCTTTGAAATCACTCTGTTTTCAACGCTTTCCATAACCCGGCGAAGTTCAGGATCAAGAATAAAACTATAGTCTGACCCGGAATATGCGACCGCTTCCCCTTCCCGCTCTTTTGTGTTTAGCATAATACTATCCTTTCATTACTTCACTTACCGCTTTTGTAATTTTCTTCTCAAAATTTTCTCTGGAAAAACGCTTGGCATTTTCCTGAATTTCTTCTTTCTGCCACTTAATTTTCTCAAATTTGCCCAAAGCTCTTTCTAGGCCTTCCGGGCTCACGTCATTGATTAAAAGCCCTGTTGGAACTTGCCCTGAGCTTGCCGAAGGGTCAACAACCGTTTCGCGAAACCCTCCGCCGTTGTAAGCGATTACAGGAGTCCCTGCGGCTTGTGCTTCGACTACCGTCATCCCAAAGTCTTCGTTCCGTGCCAAAGCAATAAACCCTTTTGCGCAAGCATATAACTGGTAAAGTTCATCGTCATTTACCCTCCCTAGTAATTCCAAATTATTTCCCCCTCTGTCTCTTACTCTATCTCTTACTTTTGAATACCCTGCTGCTTCTCCTGCAACTTTTAACTTAAAACCAAGTTTATTGGCAGCTTCTGCAGCTTCTTCTATTCCCTTGCCGCCAACTAGTCTTGAAACAATCAAAAAGAAGTCCTGTTTTTGGGTGTTTTCTGTTGCTTTCGTAATTTTCTCCACCTCAATCGGGGGATAAATAACAACCGCCTCCTTCCTATAAAATTTTTGAATTCTTGCGCGAACTTCTTCAGAATTGGCAATAAATTGATCAACCTTTTGCGCAGACGAAAAATCATACATGCGCAAAAAGTGGTTAACAATAGCCGCATACACTTTAACCGGCCAGTATTTCATAACGTCAATACTTGTTTCATAACCATAAAGATAACGCGGCGGCGTGTGGCAATAACAAACAACTTTTGTACGCTTCCCCACTCTAAACCCCCGGGTTATATACCAGCTTGAAGAAGCAATAACCAAATCATACTCTGAAAAATCGAAACTTCTCCAGACAAGAGGAGCCAAGAACCTTAAAGGGCTGTAAAGCTTTCCTATCCGCAAAATCGGAGCGAGAAAACTTTCATGGATAGTCCTGTCTGCAAATGATTTATCCATCAGGGAACCTTTTACTTTAAACGCGGTATAAATCGGAGCGTCCGGAAACATATCAGACAAAACACGTAAAACACGTTCTGCGCCTCCAAATTCCGAAAAATAATCGTGAACAAGCGCTATTTTCATGACACTAAATCAATCCTATTTGACCACTACCGCTTCCTACTCGGGGATTTTTCTTTACAGATTTTGAGTTAATTTCAGCAGCAGCTTTGCCGGTAATTCTTGCAACAAGGCTGCGAAATCCCAGTTCTTTGAGCTTATTAATTAATCTTTTGTTCTCTCTAAACCCATTAAGTTTGGCTCGTTCTAAATCAAACTCCACCGGCACGTCGTCTCTGATTGTTGCTAATTCTTTTGACAGCACCCCGCTCTCCTGTCCTTCTACTAGTTTCTTTGCGATATTATTGCCCAACTTCCAATCTCTAGTTTCTAATCTCTTGTAGATATTTTCCAGCGTCCCATATTCTTC
>Ga0209541_10001487_pt1 | contig 46371 bp, 58 predicted proteins | sample RifCSPlowO2_01_FD_184027 | JGI IMG/M metagenome (GOLD analysis project Ga0209541, IMG submission 184027) | Groundwater microbial communities from Rifle, Colorado - Rifle CSP2_plank lowO2_0.1 (SPAdes) (version 2) | ecosystem: Environmental > Aquatic > Deep subsurface > Groundwater | place...
AAATTCTTTAAGAAATGAAAAAGGTAAAATAGGGTTTTATATTAGTGATGGAAATAGAGCTTTTAGATATTTATTAGAAGATTAATGCACCAGCCGGGATTCGAACCCGGATGAACAGCTTGCTTCTTATTAAATGGAAGGCTGTAATGCTACCATTGCATCACTGGTGCTTAATTCATTTTGATATCAAAATTCTTATTATAAAACTTTCGAATGCTGTTTTTTAATAAGACAAATGCTTAAAAATACAAATTACTCGCCATCATTTAATGAAAACTATATTAGTTAGTGGTGGTGCAGGATTTATTGGAAGCCACTTAATTGAGGAATTAATTAAAAATCCAAATAATAAAATTATTTCACTGGATAATTATTTTACTGGTTCTGAAAAAAATCATATTAGTGGTGTAGAATATATAAAAGGTGAAACCAAAGATATAGAAGATTTAATTAAAGAAAAAATAGATGTAATATTTCACCTTGGAGAATATTCAAGAGTGATGACCAGTTTTGAAGATATTGATTTAGTTTGGAAATTAAATGTTCTTGGCACTTTTAAAGTTCTTGAATTTTGTAAAAAAAATAAAATCAGGCTTGTTTATGCGGGTTCAAGCACAAAATTTGGAGAGTTTAATGATGGTGGAGAGGGAGAAAATAAAAGTCCTTATGCATATTTTAAATCAACAAATACAAATTTGGTAAATAATTATGGTGAATGGTTTGGATTAGATTATGCTATTACTTATTTTTACAATGTATTTGGTGAAAGAGAAATTGGTGAGGGAAAATATGCTACACTTATAGCAATTTTTACAAGGAAATATAAAAATGGTGAAGTTTTATCAATAAATGCACCTGGAACACAAAAAAGAGCTTTTACTTATGTTAAAGATATTGTCAGGGGACTTTTACTAGTTGAAGAAAAAGGCAAAGGTGATGGTTATTGTATTGGGTCTGAAAAAAGTTATTCAATTCTAGAAATTGCTGAAAAATTCGGCAGCAAAATAGAAATGTTAAGTGCAAAAAAAGGAGACAGAGATTATTCAAAAATAAATTTAACTAAAATGAAAGAACTTGGATGGTCAGCTGAGAAAGATATAATGGATTACATAATTGAGATTAAAAATAAATTTAAGAAAGACTTATAAATAATACTCTCAATCTAAAAATAATGTTATCGAACTTAGAAAAGGCTTTTTTGATTTATGAAAATCCCTTAGAAAAATTTGCAAAAGAAAAAAGAATAGAAATAGAAAGATTTTATCATGATTCTCCTGTCTGGCTTATTGGCAAGGATCAAGGTGCTGAAGATTTTGATATAATTTTTTCACAGATTGCACTCCAGTATTCAGAAATACAAAATAAATTTTATCTTCTTGTAAATGCTTGGATGGATTCTAAATATCATACTATAAATGGAGAGGTGCATGAAAGAAGATTACTTGGTAAGGATAAACAACGATTGGTTACTTCCTGGCTGGATACAGATAAAGTTGATATTTATAATTTGCTTGAAACAGCATTTTTGAGAGCCAATTCTTTTCAATCGAGAGATTTAACACAATATTCTGCTTATATTGTAAATTCTAAGGGAATAATTAAGCCTTATAATAATCCAAGTGAAACAAATTTATTTAGTCTTTAATTTATTTTGTAATTTTGGCTTTTCTTGAGATCTAATTTCTTTTTTATTTCTGACCTAACTTCTGAAAGAACTGCATTTATTTGCTGGTCTGTCCAATTTTTCTTTTTTAATGCTATTTTTATCTCTTCTTCCTTAATTCCTTTCTTCAGATAATTTGAAACAAAAGCTTTTACTGCTTCATAATCTTTAGGATTTTTGAAAAATGATTTTGCAGATTTTCTTTTTAATAAACCTTCTTTAAAGAATAATCCAAAATAAACTATTAGACCTATTATAATTAAAGTAAAAATAATTACTAATATCCTTGGTAAATTATTTCCAATTTCTAGTTTTACTATTGGGTTTTTCTGTATGTTAATATTTAATTCATCTAAGTTAGTTGGAACAATTATGGTTTTTGTATCTATTGCCTTTAAATCAGAACCTTCCAATAAATAAATTATATCTTCGTTATCTGTAAATTTTATTATATTATCTGATATTTTGTTATTTTCGGATGTAAAAATTTTATTTATATTTGCATTTGATAGTAATATTTCATAAATTTCATTTCCTTTTCCTTTAGGAATTATTTTCTTTATGTATAAGTAATTTTCTTCTGAGTTTTCATATTTTATAATTATATTTCTTGATTCTCCTTTTATATTGAATTCTTTTTGTATTTTCACAACTTTTTGTTTAGATTCTTCATCAGTTACAATTTCGTCAGAGATTTCTTCTAAATCTATTTTTTCTGGAGTGAATGTTGAAGAAGAAACAATTATATTTACTGGCAGCTGCTTTAACAATTCATCTAAATTTTCATTTGCATTAGATGTTATGAATGATTTTTCTGAATCTGTCTTATTTCCTATTAATAATGAACTTAATGCAAAATTAATATCTGTAAGATTTGTTTTAAGTGATATTATTTTATCTGATAATCCTAAAATATTCACTGTATCTTTTAACTGAGAATTGCCTTGTTCTATTTTTGATTCAAATTCATTAATCTTATTAAGAAGTAAGTCTATTTTTTTATTAATTCCCAAAGAAGAAGAATTGATAAATATTGAAAGTTTTGATGTACTGTAAAAATTTGCAGAATCAATAATTGTTAATGTTATGTTATATTGTCCTTCTTTAATATAAGAATGTTTAATCTGCTCCCCTTTTTTGATTAAAGATCCATCATTTAAATCCCATTCCAAACTTATAATTGACCTGTTTAATTCTGTTTTTGTGCCTAATGCTGTAAGTGTTATTTCTTCATTAATTCCAGGTCTTAAGTTACTAATACCAATAAATCCTGATGGCCCTTTTACTGTGTTAAATTTTATTGTATTGCTTGTTAAATTAATTCCTGATTCTAGAGAAACAGATATAGTATTGTCTAAACGAATATAGGTTGGAGATATTAAGTTTTCAAATTTATTTAATGGAATTTTAATTTCCTGTCCTGTTGTGTTTATCATTTCAAAAGACTGCTTTATTGGAAAGAAACTATTAATCGAAGTTGGGCCACTATCTAAATCTATATATGATAATTTAATGTTTGAAATTTGGAGTTTTCCTGGATTTTCAGAAGTTATTTTTATTGGTATTAGCAAACAAGAATCATCACATCCAGACTTAGATAAATAATTAATTAAGCTTGTTTTATCTATTTCCAAATCTTTAGTAAGAGAAGAGACTGAAGTTTCATATAATGCTCTTTGAACAAGAATTGCATAATCTAGAATCTGTGATGGAATTGCATTATAAAATCCCTGAACAATTGCCGGGTCATTTTCTGCACCTATTTGGTAATATTCTTTATCTAAATCTTCTTCCTGGCTAGATGCACTAATACAAGCAAAATAATCCTTTTCTTCATTTATTTCTTTATCTAATTCGCAATTTGCTAATTCTTGATTGAGAATTAGTTTACAGCATTTCATTTCACTGCAGTCAATAGCTTCCAATGGATATTCAGATATTACAGCATATAATTCTGCACCATCATTTATTTTTTTAATTCTGCTATCAATTTTATATTTTGAAGAAGGTTTTAGACTAATTTTTTCGCAATATACATCTCTTGATTTTCTTATGCCTTTCCATACAGTTGGAGTAACAGAACCAAAATAACTAGAATTTGCATATTCAAATTTTCCTGTTAATTGCCCTTTGTATGTAAGATCAGTTGTATTATCGTTTCCCACATCTATTGCCAATGTTGGATAGTTATCTCCAATGTTAATACCATTAACAGATATTGAAAAATTTCTTATCTGAGATACATCTATTGAACTTAATCTTGAGCCTGCTGAAGAAAAGTCTATTGCAATTTCTAATTTTGAGCCTGGAGAATCAAATGTAAATTCTTTTGATATTGAACTTTGCTGTGAAGTTTTTTCATATTTGCCTGGCAATATCTGTAAATTTTGTGGAAGGAAATTCTTTATACTCTGATAATAATCCTGGTTATTTATTTTAAAATTTAAGTTTGCATTTGAGTTTATTGGAGATGTTAAGTTTAAAAAAACAAAACCATCAAACTGTTGTGATGTTGCAACATCTTTCCTTGTTAAGTTTAATTCTATATTATTTGCAAACACCAGATTAGATAATATTAATAGCACTAGAATAAATATACCCTTTTTTACTACTTCCATTAGATATTTTTTAGTTAAGACTGGTTTAAAAATTTTCCTCTTTCTGATGGAGTTACTTCCACTTTCGAATTTGCAAATTCATCTTTAATTCCAACTATACTATAAAGAAATATGCCCAAGGCAGAAACTTCTGAAATTGGTTGATAAGTTACAGAAATGTTGTGGTCTGATAATCTGTAAATATGTGGTTCAACTTTTTCTCCACCTATAATAATTAATAATTTTGATTCTTTTGAGAAGTTTTTGTCTTTAAATGAAACTCCATACATAGTTAAATGCAATATTTTAAAATTTTCCTTCTTTTTTTCTTCTATTAATTTTACATCATCTTTTATATGCATAATTTTGAAATTCCCACCAAATTTTTTTGTAATTTTATTTACACTTTCCTCCATTTCGCTGTCTTTTTGGCCTGTGTAATATAGATTTGTAGAATGAAATGCTCTTCCTGTCAATGCAACATGAGTACTTATTCTTTTATCTCTAAAAATTCTATGATTTAACCTTAAAATTTCTATTTGCATGATATTAAATAAGAAGAAGAGTTTTTAATCTTTACCTATGCATTGCATTGTTGTATAGTTTTTTCCATCAATTATATAAACCTATTTTTTCTAAATTTTTCTTTCAAACTTGGTTTTTTGAAAGACAAAAATATGAGTGCAATTAATACTAATGTTATTATTAAAGCAATTTTCAAGTATTTTGAATAATGATATTTGGAAGTTACAAAAAATTCCGAGGTTGCTAAAGCAGTTTCATCATTATAGTGCAATTCTGCTTCAATAAAATAAGAGCCAGCTTCTATATCATCTGGCAGAATAATAGTTTTTAAGTATTCATATTGTGTTGCAACAGAAAGATAATCTTCTTCTGCAATTATGTCTTTGCCATCTTTTATCCTATAAAGAATTGTAATATTAGTTTCTACAGCCCCAAAATTATGAATATTGACTTTGAATGTTAGATTGCTTCCAGCAGTAATTTCTAAATATTCTTCAGGCACAGCTATCTTTATATCAAATAATAGCTTATCAGGAAATTTAACAGGCGTTTTAGGGCTATCTTTTATTTCTGGCTTTTCAGGTGTGCGATTATTTAACATTTCTAATGGTATTGTTGTCTCATTTAGTGTCAAGCCATTTAAGATTATTTTTATATTCAAGATTCCCTCTTCTGCTACAAGGTCAAATTTAATAAGTTCGATAATCACAATATTATTTGTTATAGTAAATTCAAACAATGGCAATGTTGAACTTTGGTTATTTAATGTTGCCATCACGCTAACATTTTCAGTTGTTTCCATAGGGGGCAGACCAAGCTCTATTGTGAAATTTATTTCTCCTGCCCTTCTTGCTGCATTACCTACAACAGGATTTTCTGCATCAGGCACTTTGAATTTATTCCTTACACTTATTTCTGTTATATTCTCTGCAATTATTGTATCACCATCAATTATTCTTGCAGTTAAATTAAATAGTCCTGAAGCATTAGGAGCAAATATATTGAACTGTCTTGCATTTATTTCCAAATAAGTTAAGTTATACCAGCTTGCATTATCAATGATTATAATTGAATTTTTGTCTGCAAATTCTCCAATTAGTCTTGAACTACTCTGTCCTGATAAAATCAATTTTACAATGCTTGAATTTGGCATTGGACTATTGATATTAAATGAAACATTTTCATCTATGACTGCTTGCGATTCATATACTGCAAGGCCTGTCAGGCTTGATGGAGGAAGCAAGAATAATCCAAATCCGAAAACAACCAATAACAAACTTATTGCCAATATCTGACTTAATCTTCTTGATTTATTCTCTTCTTTTTCTACCTGCCAATTACATGAAATAAGCTGATTTTGATAATCTGCAATACAACGATCATAATAGTCTATCCATTCTTCAACAGTCCTTCCTTTTAATATATTACTTGATTTTGAAGTATATTCTTCCCAAGAAATTTCATTATTCTTATATCTGGCTGCAAGATTTTCTGAATAGCTAATTATCTTCTGCTTGAATTCCTGGACTAATTTTATATTACGGATTATTGCCAGCTTCCTGCTTTCCAGATTCCTTATCTTATTCTTACTCAGCATTTTTTTTCTTAGCCCTCTGATAGACAGTCCAGACTGTTCTCTTATCCCTATTCAGCAAAACAGCTACCTGACTATAATTCAAAGAAAATTTTTCTTTTAGATACACAACTATAGACTCTAGTGCAGACAATTTTTGATTGGAGAAAATTTTTATTGGAACTAAAATATCTGTCTTAATATTCTTGAATAATTTTGGATATTTTTTCTTAGAATCAGAATAAATGTGCCATACATTTCTTTCATCCCTTGAAATTAATTTTGAAATCTCTCTTAAAGAATAATTTTTGTTTTCTTTTAGAAATTTAGCAACTGCCTCTAATGGCGTTAATTCTACTGTAAAAATTGAAACTGGAGCAGTTTCTCCCATCTCCTGTTTTAAGAATTCTTCTGCTGGAACATTGTATTTTTCTGCTAAAGGCTGCAGAAGCTTTCTGGCTTTTTTTATTAACTCTCTTTCTTTTTTTGATAATTTGGAATATTTATTCTTAGGACTAACTGCTTCTGAATATGGATCATTCATTACAAATCAAATTAATAACTGTGAAAACACTTATAAATATAACGTTTTTTGTAAGTATTAATACGTTTTTTGTAAGTATTGATTGCCAATTGGGAAAATAGAATTTAAAACACTAATTTATGGTTTTATTGCATTTATAGAAAAATTTTAATTGGATATTTGGTTTTATAATTGATTAAAACTGGTCTTATCAGGAAGGAAACATTATAGTCAACCACTTTTAACCTTAAAATTTCTATTTCCATAATTTATTATTTTATTAGAAAGATACTTAAATATATTTGTTAATTCGATATTTAATGCAAAATACAAATTCAGGTTTATTTGTTCCGCCGCCTATAAAAAACTTTTTATCTTGGATCCTATGCAGAACAATATCAGACCCTTCTGCATTATTGCTTGTGACAATCAATATAATTTTTGTTATAGTAGCTATAATTAAACATTGGACTTTCAGCCAAATTGTGTGGTCGTACTGGATGCAAAGTGTGATAATTGGGAATATTCAGTTTTATAAAAATCCTCAGTTTAAAATCACCTATAGCCCCACAATTCTCTTATAGGGCTAATGAACAACAAGCTACGACAATAAAAATGAAGATATACTTAGGTGCTTTTTTCTTTTTATTCTTTTATGGAGTCTTTCATTTAGTTTATGCAATATTTCTTAGTCCAATTCCGAGAGAACTTTTTTTATTGGATAATTTAATCTGGGCAGTAGGCTTATTTTTAGTTAATCACATATTTTCATTTTTTTATAATTTTAAGCAAGACATTAAAAAACAGTATAAAATGGAAGAGCTTTTTTAATCCCTACCTTAAGGGTTATACCAATGCACTTTATAATAATATTTGCACTACCATTTGGGGGTATTTTTGGAATATTTATCCCCATTATATTTAAAAGTTTTATGGATGTGCTTATGCATGAAGTTCAACATAATTTTAAAGAAGTGAAAAATTTCGTTGAAACAAGACTTTTTGAAATAAGAAGATAATTTGTTATGATTTTGGATGCCTTAATCTTTTTATTATTTCCTTATTTATTGTTTCAGGCTGGTTATTGCCACTTATCTTCAGAATTTTATTTTTGTAATAATCTAATAATGGTTTTGTTTCTTTTTTATATACTTCAAGCCTTATTTTTATAATATCAATTGTGTCATCAACTCTATTTTCTATTTTTGACCTTTTTAAAATTCTTTCTTTTAATATATTATCTGAAACTTCTAAAAATATTACTTTGTCAGGTTTATTTAATTTTTCTAAGAATTCTGCCTGCTCTATTGTTCTTGGATAACCATCAAGAATGAAATTGTTTTTTGGCAGACTTGATTTTATAATTTGATCTACCAAGTTATCTGGAATTAATTTTCCATTATACATGTATAATCCCAATAATTTTCCTTTTGGAGTTTTTTTCTTAATTTCTTCTTTTATTAAATCACTTGTTATTACATGCTTTAATTTTAAATCTTTAGACAATAATTTTGCTTGCGTACCTTTTCCAGAACCTGGTGCGCCTAAAATTACAATTTTCATTTAAAATAAATAGAAAATCAAATTAATAAAAATATCTATTATAAGTTATAGGAATTCTTAATTTTAGTTATTAATTCTGAAGCAACATTTTCTACTGTACCTGATCCATCCTGTTCTATTAAAATGTCTAAATTCTTATAGTAAAGAATTAATTGTGCAGTTTGTTTTTCATAAATCTCCAATTTTGATTTAATTGTCTTCTCATTAGATTCTCTTTCATAAAGTCTTTTGATTAAAACATCTTTTTCTACTTGAATATAAATTGCTCTGTAGAGATTTGTTAATCTATTGTTGAAATATTCAGCCTGTGGCAAAGTTTTAGGATAACCATCCAATAAATAATTATTCTGGGGCAGATATCTTTTTACTAAATCATTTATTGTTTCATCGTAGCATAAAACCCCATTTTCAAATGCATATTTAGTATAATCAAACCAAGATGCATGATCCTTAAAATAAGCTCTAAATATTTCTCCTGTTGCTATTCTCTTTAAATTAAGTTTATCTTCTAATAATTTAGATTGGGTAGTCTTTCCTGCACCTGGTGGAGCTATAAATATTAATATCATTCAAAAGAAAATGATGCTTTAGTTTTTAAACATTTTTATTATGGTAGATATATTTTGCAATTACTTTGATGTTTCTTCGCATTTTTTTATTATTTTTCTAACCAATGGATTATTTTTATCTAAATTAGATTTATTTATTTCATCAAGGATTAATTTTCCTTCTCCATTTAAATCAGCTGCTTCATATAAAATACCTAATGCGCTATACTTATTTTCTCCTTTATCATCAGTCAAAAGTTTTACTGAAGTTGAGATAATTCTTGGCATAACCTTACAAGATTCATAATTTAACAACACAAAATAATATATTATACCAAAACATGATGAACGAACGTCAATATCTTAATTATGATCAGCCATTTTATCAAGAACAATTGAAATGCCTTCTGTATGGACATCTATTATTTCTCGTTTTGCATATTCCAATAATAATCTTGCAGATTTTCTCTTTAGTTCAGTATCTTTAGAATTTAAATTTTCAATTAATTCTTTTATTTCCATGATAATTTTTTAACCATCCTGTATTTTACTATTTTAAATCCCCATTTTTTATATAAATCAACTGCTGGATTTTTAATATTTACATCAAGCTCTAATTTTGTATATTTTCTTTTCTTTAATTCTTGCATAAAATAGTTTCTTAAACCAGAAGCAATGCCTTGACTCCTGAATTCTTTTAAAACAAATAAATCTGATATATAACCTGTCTTTGAATTTCTTAATATTCCTTCTAAATAACCAACCAACTTATTATTGATAAATGCCATATAAAATAACTCTTTTTTTATATCTTCAAGCATATATTCTTTTTTCAATTGTTTTTTAGTTTTTTTGACAAATGGTTCGTATGCAATTTCTTCGTATTCTCTTTCAAATTTCTTATATAAATTATAAAACGCTTTAAAATCAGATTTTTGTGCTTTTCTTATAAATGGCTTAACCAAAGTATTTTTCATCTTCTTCTTTTAGATCACTTTCCCAGGATTTTTTTATTATTGATATTATTTCAAGCATTGATTTTTTCAAACTAGGCCATTCTTTATATAATTTTTTTATATAACCTGCGTCTTCAGCATCATTAGGATTTGTATCCAAAAGCAAAGCCAATCTGTCAAATACCATCATTTTTTTATGAAGTGTTGTTAATTCCTTTCTTTTTTCTTCATCAAAAAAACTTCCTTCATATGCTAATAAATGACTTTGGCTTGGAAATATTATATTCTCAACTATTCTTAAAAACCAAGACATCTTATCAAACATTCTTCTTCTTATATTTCTTAAAAGAAAATTACTTTTTTCTATATTAAATTCAAATTCATTATTTAAGGCTTCAAAATCTGGAAGCTTGTATTTTTTACTAATTGACTCATATTCTTTTTTTAGATTAAATTCTTCTTTAGGCATATAATTTGATAATAAGAAGATTTTATAAATGTTATTGCCTGGGCCTCAGCCGTTCTTCAATCTGCTAATTAAAGCAAAGGTTCCGCTAAAATCATCGGCCCAAGCTATTGTGCATATATAATTATAGAAGAAAAGATTTATTAGACTTATGTTGTAAAAGCCTCTGGCGGGAATTGAACCCACGATCTCTTCCTATTTGGATAAATACCAAGGAAGTGCTTTACCGCTGAGCCACAGAGGCATTATAGAAAGAAAATCTAATTGTTTTTTAAGTGTTTTGGGAATTGTTATTATATAAAGAAGAGTATTCTATACCTAATTCATCGCATATGTGTTTAATTGCATTTATTATTGTAGAATGATCCTTGCCTCCAAGAATTTTTCCAATTTCTGGAAGAGATATATGAAATCTAGTTTTTAATGTGTAACATGCTTCACGATATGCTCTTTCAACTTTTGGGTTATTTCCAGTTATTCTTCTTTTATTTAATTCTTTTCTCTTTATATTGTATAAATTGGATAAATCTTGCAGATATTCACTTGGTGTTATTTTGTTTAGGATTTCATTAGGGTTTAATTTCATGAATTTAGTATCATATTTAATCTTAAAATCTTCATGAATTTCAATTTCTTTCCCATTAGCAATATTTCCATATCCTAAAATAAATCTTTCATTTAATGTATTGAGTTCTTGTTTTATCTCTTCCCTATATTCAACAAGGTCTTGAAAATTTTCTCTTAGTTCTTCATCATTTAATTTTTTTATTAAAGTAACTGCTCCAGAATGCCTTAAATTTCTTAATCTGTCAACTAAGCTTTTTGTCATAAAATGTAAGTCTTAGAAAATTATAAAAGGTTTACTTAAGCTTAATTATTCAATAAATTGATATTAAAACTGATATAATTTTAGTTTCTATAGCTTAAAAAGATATTGCATTTTCTATAAACTCTTTATCATTCTTCATAAAACTTAGCACATAATGCCCTATATTTATTATATAAATCAGGTCTGCTGTTCTTTACACCTTTATCAATTAAAACTTTTGCCTGCCTTAATATATTTTTATTTATGTCTGAATTTAGTGAATCTTTTTTATCTATATTTGAATCAAGTTTATTTAATAATTCTTCACATTTTTCTTCTCGACTTTGTTGAACCATAACATTATATTATTTATCCAATTTAAAATACTTTTGTTATTTTAGGAGTTATAAATATTTATTCCCTGTAACTTCTGGCCTGGAATTCATACAATTCTTTGTATCTTCCATTTATTTTTGCTAATTCTTGATGGCTTCCTTCCTGGATTATTTTGCCATTTTCTAATACTAGAATTTTATTTGCTAACCTAACATTAGAAAACCTATGAGAAATAAACATTGCAATTTTTCCAATCACGTGTTTTTTAAATTCTTCAAATACTAAATATTCTGCTTTTGCATCCAGGGCAGCGGTAGGTTCATCTAAAACATATACAGGACATCTTTTTATTAATGCTCTTGCAATAGCAATCCTCTGCCATTCACCATAGGATATTTCATGTCCTTCATGATACCACCTTCCCAAAGTAGTTGAATATTTATTTGGAAAAGTCATTATCTTCTTATGTATATGTGCTTTTTTTGCGACTTCAATTATTTCTTCCTTTGAAATTTTTCTATTTATATCTCCAAATTTGATATTTTCTTCCACACTAAAGAAAAATTTTGCAAAATCCTGAAATGCTACACCTATCAAATTTCTATATTCATTAAGATCAAATTTTTCTATATTTATATTGTTCATTAATATTTCTCCTTTTGTTGGATCATATAATTTCGTCAATAATTTTACAATAGTTGTTTTTCCAGCACCATTTTCTCCAACTAATGCAACATTTTGCTCAGCAGAAATAATGAATGATATTCCCTTTAGAACACATTCTTCTGTTCCTGGATATTTAAACCAGACATCTCTGAATTCAATTGTTTTTATAATTTTTGGAATTTTTTCATGTTTTAAACTAAGTTTTTCTTCTTCTAAATTCAAAAATTCAATTAGCTCATTAATAAATAAATTATTTTCATATACTCCTGCAATTCCTCTTATCAAACCCTGCAAGGACATGTTTGCACGAGTGTATAATGTACTAAAAAATGTAAAGTCACCTATTGATAATTTTTGTAAAAATGTCTGCCAGGCAAGATAAAAATAAAATACAACAAGCATAATGTCACTTAAGATAAAACCCATGAATTCCCAAATGTATCTTTTTACTATAAGACTTTTTTGTTCTTCAAATAGTTTATTGTATAGTGTTTTATATTTAATTAATAAAAAATTTCTTAAATTTAATAGTTTTATATCTTTTGTTTCATAATGTCCTGCCATTAAATATTGATAATAATTTAATTTTCTTGATTCTGGAGTTTCATCATACAATAAATTAAACCATTTTTCTCCATATTTAAGCTGCACAATCAAACTTGGAATTGTAAATATTATCATTAGAATCGAGATTAATGGACTAAATGTAAAAAAGACTATTAAAATAGATACTAATGTAAAAAAATTCATTAAACTTTCAAACAGATAATAGAATGTATTCAATGGTTTCCATGTTGCCTGGTCTCTTGTTCTGTCTAATTTATCATGAAATTTTGGATCTTCAAATCTCCAGAAAGCTAATTTTGTTGTTTTTTCTACTATTTTCTGATTTATTTTTTTATTAAATAGATTTCCTAATATTATTTGTATTGCATTTCTCTGGCTTGCAATAATTCTTTCAAATAATGTTGCTGCAATAAAAAGGGCAAGATAAAGAAAGACTGAATTAAATTCTATTTTTGATTGCAATGAAAATGTTAAAATATCTATTATTCTTTTTATAAAATATGCCTCCAATATTGGAATTATTGAAGTCAATATTAGTAAAATTATAACATAAATTGTGTATGCTTTGGAAGTTTGCCAGATTAATTTTATTACTTCTTTACTTATCTTTAATGTACTTCTAAATTTTCCTAAAGTTTTCATCATTAATTTATTTATTATTCTAATAATCCTATTACTCCTTTTACTTCTTCTGTACCCTGATTTAACTGTTTGCTTGCTTTTTCGTAGTCTTCTTCACTTATCCAGATAATTCCTTTTTTTCTATCACAAATATGATTTTGTCTTCTTGTGTAAGCATCTAATTCTTTTTCAGATATATGGGCAGCTTGTAAATATTCTTCTATTGCGTAAAATCCCCAAGTTAATTTCTGTTTTTTAAATTGACTAACTAAACAAATCATAGAATTTGAAATGTTTTCAATTTTTTCATTTGGTGAAGAGATTGGAATTTTTAAGGAAACTACTTTTTCTTCGTGATCATTACCAATTTTGCCTATTTTTCTACCAATTTTTTTATTTTGTGGTGAAAGTGTATTCCAATTAAGATTTATGTGAACGTAATTACCAATATTTTTGCGATTTGCAGAAGAACTATAAGTCTGAATATTTTTCTCCCAAAGTATCTCGCAACTTGCTATTAATGGCAGTTTTACATATTTTTTAATATCATCTTTTTTCTTTATATCTACAGGCTGTATTCCTATTGGCTCAATTTCTGTGATAAATTTTTTCATAATAATAAATAAATTTTTTAGTATTTATATATCTTAACTTTTTAATCTTCATAGCATTCCCAAGCACTAATTTCTATATCAGAACTTGGATCTCTAATTTGATTTTCCACACAAGAATTTAAAAATTGTTCATACATATAGTTTGGTATTGACTGACAATTTACATTTCTACTGTAACCCAAGCCAATTAGATTATTATTTATACATCTTTCAAATGATTCTAGCCAAGAATTAAAATATTCTGAACAAAAATTTCTTATATTATTTTGATCATTATAATTTATATGAGAAGATTGGATTTCTATTTTATATACCTCTCTTTTACAATAATCTAAATTAACTTGCTCTGGCCTTGATTCTTCTAAAACAAGTTCGTCTTCAATGCTTCCACAAGCCACGGAAAAAGAGATTATAGGTATGATTATTAATTCTTGTAGTCTTTTCATAAAAATATGTTTAAATAAAAGTTTATAAGGCTAATGCGAGGGACAGGATTTGAACCTGCGAAGACCTAAGTCACAGGATTTCATATCTTAATCTTAAGTCCTGCGCATTTGACCGCTTTGCTACCCTCGCATATATGAAAAGAATTAAAGTATTATTTATAAATATAACGCAATTACTTTTTTAATAAAAGAAACAGTTTATCCAATAAATAATCTAACTAATAAATTCTTTAAATAATACCAGAATGAAATAGATTAGTTTATAAAATTATTTTTCCTGCTAATTTGCATGAGAAATATAGAAATTACTGCACCTGTTGGTTCTTTTGAATCTTTAATGTCTGCTATCAAAGCTGGAGCAGATTCTGTATATTTTGGAATTGAACAATTAAACATGAGAGCAAGATCTGTAAATAATTTCACAATTGAAGATTTAAAAAAAATAAGTGAAATATGTAAAGAAAACAATGTAAAAACTTTTTTGGCATTAAATACAATAATTTATGACCATGATATTAATTTAATGAAAAATATATGTAATGCTGCTAAAATAAATAATATCGATGCGGTTATTGTAAGTGATGTTTCTGTTATGGAATATGCAAAATCAATTGGATTAAGTGTGCATTGTTCTACTCAGTTAAATATATCAAACATAGGTGCTGTAAAATTCTTTTCAAAATTTACAGACACAATTGTTTTAGCAAGAGAATTAACAATTAATCAGATTACAAACATATGTGATGAAATTAAAAAACAAGAAATTAAAGGACCAAAAAATGAATTAATTAAAATAGAGATTTTTATACATGGCGCTTTATGTGTTGCTATTTCAGGAAAATGTTATATGAGTCTGGCTTTGCATAATGCATCAGCCAATAGAGGGGCATGTTTACAGAACTGCAGAAGGAGTTATAAAGTCATTGATGAAGAAACAGGAGATGAACTTTTATTGGACAATAAATATGTAATGTCTCCAAAAGATTTATGCACAATAGGTTTTATAGATAGAATAATTGAAAGCGGTGTCAGCATACTAAAAATAGAAGGAAGAGGAAAACCTGCTGAGTATGTTTATACTGTTACTAAAACCTATAAAGAAGCAATTGAAAGTTATTTTAACAAAGATTATACAAAAGAAAAAATAGAGAAATGGATAAATGAATTAGAGAAAGTTTATAACCGCGGTTTCTGGCATGGAGGATACTATCTTGGAAAACAATTAGGTGAGTGGAGCGGCAGTTATGGATCCAAAGCAACAAAAGAGAAAGTATTTTTAGGTATTGCAAATAAATATTATGATAAAGTTAATATTGGTGAGTTTACAATTCAATCTGGAATTTTAAAAGTTGGGGATGAAATTATAATAACTGGTCCAACAACAGGAATAGTACAAACAAAAATTACAAACATAAGAAGCAATGACACAGATGTTGAATATGCAAAAAAGGGAGATATAATTACAGTTCCTATAGACAACAAAATAAGAAGTAATGATAAATTATATTTATTTAAGGATAAAATATGACAAAGATAATACATTATAGGGATGACTGCATTGGGTGTGGTTTGTGTGCTGAATATTCTCCTGAATTATGGGAGATTTCGAAAATTGATGGTAAAGCTTTATTAAAAAACTCTATTTTAAAAAAGAATGTTTATATTTTAGAAATAAATGAAAGTGATTTAAAAGACACTAAACTTGCAGCAAGAGATTGTCCAACCAGAGTTATAAAAATTATGAAGTGATATTGTGTTATAATTTACTCAAATGTTCTTTTAATTTTTCAAAAGCTAATTTTCTATGACTAATCTTATTTTTTTCATCTAAACCCATTTCAGCAAAAGTTTTTTCATGATTGTCTGGAAGAAAGATTGGGTCCCAACCGAAACCAGTACCTTGTTGGGCAACTATATTTCCGTTAATAGACCCTTCGAAGTATTCTATATTTTTATCATGAAAAAAACCAATTAAGCATTTTGCACTTGCTTTCTTATTATCAAAATCTTTTATAATTTTACATATTCCTTCGTTTCCAATAGATTTCATAAACCATTTAATTAAAGGTCCTGGCAAACCATTTAAACATTCTACATATAGTGAAGTATCTTCAACAATAAATGTTCCTTCATGTTTTTTTCTTGCTTCTTCTAATTTATGTTTTATTATTTCATGTGGGTCTAAGCTTTGAATTTCTGTTAATTCTATATCCAATCCTTCAATTTCAGGCAATATTGCTTTTGCTTCTTTTAATTTGTTTTGATTTCCAGTTATAAAATATAGTTTCATTTCAAATCCTTAAGATATTTGTTTTTTAGTGAATTGAGAACATTTATCATAGATTTAATATTTTCTCTGCATTCTTCTACATCTATATCTTTCCCATAATAGTTTATTGCATTCCTTATTTTTCTAAATCTATCAAATTTTTCAGCTAAGATATTTTCTCCCTTTTCTTTTAAATAAAATGTAAAAGCCTCATGTGAATATATCTTATATCCTTCTGTGGATGCTATTGCTTCTAACAAGCTTCTTAACGTATCATAATAACCAACCATTAATTTTCTTGCTGATATTTCATCTATTTTTATTTTATCTAGAAATTTTAAGTCTGTATTTAGACCTGATAATAAAGACTTTACTAATCCTTTATCTATTGAAGATCTCCTAACTTTTCCTTCATTAATAAAATCTGTAAAATTCACCTGAATACCTCCCAAAAACCATGAATTATCATTCCATTAATAAAATTATTTAGTAATTCCTTATTTTTCTCTTTCATTCTTTCTATTTCTTTATTTGAATATATGAATAATTGTATTTTATGTCCCAATTCTTTTTCGAATTTTTCTAATTTTAATTCTTTTTTTATTGGGCTTATTACCAATAAATCTATATCACTCTTTTTAATATTTTCAGCTTTGTAATATGAGCCAAAAAGTATTATTGCTTCTGGTTCATTAAATTGATTAATAATATACTCTATAATCCCGGAAGCTCTTAATTTTTTAATATTGTAGTATAATTTCATATCTTTGAATTTTTTACTCTCTAAATTTGCCTTGAATAATAAATGAGAAAAAGCTTTTCTTTGATTTAACAATCCTTTTTTCACATATCCTTTTAATATTTTTGATGTTGTAGTTGGTGAAATTTCTGTTATTCTGGCTATCTCTCTGACATGAAACTCTTTTTCTGGTTCTTCCATAAAAATTCTTATTATGTCCATTTTTTTAGATGTTTGTCCATTATATTAGACATATGTCTATATTTATATACATTGTTGTTTGAATTTCTTACAATTACATTTTTCATTTTGTTCCTCATTTGTTTTAGATTATAGATTTGTGTATTTATTTAACTAATTCCACATCATGAGGATAACTTTCCTTAATAGATGCCTGTGTCATTCTTACAAATTCTGCTTTTTCCCAAAATTCTTTTATGTTATGTGCACCAGTATAACTCATTCCAGATCTTAAACCTGCTAAAAATGGTTTAATTACTTCTTCAACACTTCCTGAATAAGGCACCATTGCTTCTACTCCTTCTGGATTATATTCTTCATCCACTTTTTCATTATTTCTTTCATTTCTTGTCATATTTGCACCAAATGATGCACTTCCTCTATAAATTTTATATTTTTTACCATTTCTCATTATTGCAATTCCTGGACTTTCATCTGTTCCTGCTAATGATCTTGAACGCATTACTGTAGATGCACCTGCAGCAACTGCTTTAGCAAAATTTCCTGCAATTCCTCCAATACCACCATCAGCCATTATTGGAATTCCAAGTTCATGGCCAACTCTTGAACAATTTAATAATGCGGAAAATTGAGGATAGCCTGCTCCTGCAACTAATCTTGTAACACAAATTGAATTATGTACTATTGCATTGTTTGCTATAAAACTATGAGTGGGACAATCAACCTCTAAATCATAAACCATTACTTCCTCTCCTATATCCTTATTTTCTAATATTTTAGCAAGCTGATAATCTTTTGTCAACCTTTTTTCACCAGTTGTTATAATCCTAGAGATAAATCCTGGTTTAATATTTTCTAGTTTAGTTCCTTTCAAATTACCCATTGACCTTCTTTCTTTTTCACAATTTGGGAATACATCTGTCAATAAATAACAAATAATTCCAAATAACTCAATAATCCTTTTAGAACTATTATTTAAAGTTCTTCTACCATAGTCTTCTTCATAACCATCACTATCAATTAATCCATCACAGATTCCTTTTAAGTACTCTTTATTATTAATTAAATATTTCTCTGGTAAAAATTTATTATGTTTCTTTCCAAATCCTTGTAAGAAATCTGCTAAAGGTTTATAGAAAAACCTTACTTCGATTGTATTTCTCTTTGTATAAACTATTTTTGATTCTTTCTTGGATATATTATACATACATTTTGAGATTTTTTCTGCAATTTCAAGTTCATCTAGACCCAATGACCACCTAACTGATCCAACATGAGAATTATTCTTCTTGTTTACACCTTTATGTGCAGTTCCATCACCTAAAAATGTGCCAAATATATAACCTAATTTATATGATGGTTTAAGCACTAGATCTTCTTCATATTCTATTCCTGATCTAGTATTACCACCACTACGTTTATTTAATGATATTTCAAAGTAATCTTCCAACTCAAAGTTTATATTCTTAGGCATCAATAAGACATCTTGTTCTATATCTTTTACTTCCTTCCACTTATATTTAGACATTTTAGGAACTGTTTTACTTTGAACTTCAAGCAATTTAGCATAACCTCTTGAATGAATAGTTTCAGTTGAAACACTATTTAAATCTCCAACCCAATATTTGTGATCTGGTGTTACATAAGTAGATTGGTGAAATATTGAACTTCTTAATTTTATTACTTTTTTAATTCCTGTGCAAAATGATTTTTTTACTTTAACAGCCATTCCATCTTTGTTTATTATTTTTTCACCAGATTTAATTTCTTCTATGTTTTTGTAAGTTCCATTTGACATAAGGATGCGTGTTCCTGCTGCAAAACAACCAGAACCAATGCCTGTCTTAACACAATCAGCACCTGCTTTTATCAAATCAAAAGTTGCTTCTTCAGTTGCTACATTACCAGCTATAACTTCAATATCAGAAAATTTATCTTTTACTGTTTTTAATGCGTTTATTGCTAATTCTGAATGGCCATGAGCAATATCAATACATAAAACATTACAGCCTGCATTAACTAATGATTCTGCTCTTTCCATATAATCACCTTTAATACCTATTGCAGCTCCGACAATTAATTTCCCTTTGTTGTCTTTTAGTGTTAATGGATAAAGTTCTTTTCTTAACAAATCTTTTGCTGTTATCAATCCTTTTAATAAACCTTTTTTATCTAATAATGGAAGTTTTTCTATTCTGTTATCTTTCATTATTTCTTTTGCTTTTTCTATATCAATGCCTTGTTCTGCAGTAATTGCTTTTATCTTCGGAGTCATATGTTCTGAAATTGGTTTTAATAAATTGTCTTCAAACATCATATCTCTTCTAGTGAATATCCCTTCAAATCTTCCTACATTGTCTGTTATTAATAATCCATTAATTCCAAATTCATCCATAAAATTTTTAGCATCTTTTAAAGAATGTTCTGGAGTTAATGTATATGGATTTTCTATTACAATTGATTCTGCTCTTTTGACTTTTAGAACTTCATTTACCTGTTCTTTTATTGGGGTATACCTATGAATGATTCCTATTCCTCCCAAGCGAGCCATTGCAATCGCCATACGACTTTCTGTTACTGTGTCCATATTTCCAGAGACCATTGGTATGTTTAATTTTATTTTAGGAGTAAGATTTGTTGATATATCCACTAATTTTCTTGAAGAAATATCTGAATATTTAGGTATTAGAAGAACATCTTCGTATGTTAAACCTTCTTTAATATTTGCTTCATCAACCACTTTCTATCTATAAAGAAATTTAGATTATTATTTTTAAAGATTTAGATAATTTAATGTAATTATTATTAAACTTCATTTAAAGAACATACTTATGATTCCTAATTTAATTTTATTAAATCTACCATTTGCTTTGTAGGTTATTTTCTTATCTTTTAAAGCCTGCATAGCTGTTAAGTCTCCTTCTTCCAAATCATGCAAAGTACACATTGTTGTGTAAACATTATAATCTTCTTTTTCTATACTTCCTTTAGCTATCTCTTCTACTTTGCCTTTTACAAGGTTAGCATGCCATATTTCATCATCAATTTTAACTTCAATTTTTGCATTTTTTCCTAAAATTCTTTTACCATATTTTACGTTTTGGTCATTTGGATTTTCATTAACAAATTTTTTAGCTTCAGAAGTATATTTTTCTATATCTACTTTACAGTCAGTTGTTTCTTCGTGTGCTGTCACATATAGTATTGATACTAAGAATATTGCCAGAGTTAATAATACAAGTTTTGTTTTCATTTTCTTTATTAAAAATTATCAAGTATATAATCTTTTTGATGTTACGATTCTCTTTAATCTTCGGTTGATAGATTTTTACGATGTTATTTTCATGGTCTGGCTCTTCGATATATTTTTGTTAAAAAAATATTTTCTACATCATCAGCCGTTGTTTGAAGAGAATCGCATTGAATATCTATGAATTGCTCTCCAGTTATCTAATATTTCAAGCGCCTTTTCTCTTTCATTGATTGAACTATTTATATTAATTAAAATATTTCTGCCCAGTCTATTTTAGACTTACTAAATTTGGGTTTTGTCCAAGTCATATTTTCTATAATTGAATATCCTATTTAAATATTTTGATTTTGCGCGGTTTTATTATACATGTAATATAGCCATAAAACCTATTTTATGTGGATTTTAGATAAAAAACATGGCTATAAGGATACGCCTAATTGATTTTGCGCGGTTAATTAATTTTTCAATTTATTGAGTTTCTCCTTTTAAGGATTAACTATTACTATTCATAAGCTTCTAATAGATTTAAAGCAAAAGTATTATAAATATTAACTAAATTTCAATTCCATGGCAATATCACAAGAAAGATCATTAAGAAAACCAACTGGTGGAAGATACAGGGATTACAGAAAGAAAAGATTATTTAATTTAGGAGATAATCCCACATATACAAGAATCGGTGAAAAAAAGTTAAAAGTTAAGAGAGAAAGGTCTGGAAGCTTAAAGTTTACATTATTAACTGCTAATAAGATAAATGTTATTGATCCCAAGACTAAAAAATTTAAAATTGCTGAAATTAAAACTGTAGTTGAGAGTCCTGCTAACAGAAACTTTATCAGAAGAAATATTATAACGAAAGGAACAGTAATTGAAACAAGTATGGGAAAAGTTAAAGTGACTTCAAGACCTGGACAAGAAGGAAATTTAAATGGCATTTTAGTTGCACAGTAATTTTTCTAAATTTATTCTATAAAATTAAACTAATTTTTCTTAAATTTTGGTTTAAAGATAAGAATTAAAGCAATTAACAAAGCTACTGCGCCACCAATGTAATAAGGCCAATATTTGTTTTTATTATCTATGCCTGAATTTACTTTAGTAGTATCAATAGTTTCTTTTTGCGGTTCAATCTGCTGCTTAGCCTTAACTACTGGTATGTTAAAAAATAATGTTACATGATTATTTCCATCATCTGAAAAACGCCATTTGGTTATTTCTACAAACATGAATGGAATTTTTCCTGTAAAATTTAAACGCATTTGGCTTTCCTCTCCCGGATAGAATTTTAATTGTTTATATTCTGAACCTTCCTGTGAAAACAAAAAATCTGCGCTATCTTTGTTTACTTTCTGCAATATTAAACTATTTTGAGCAACTAAATCCTGAATATTATCCCCATAAACATTAAAGTCTAATTTTGACCCTTCAGAGAGTTTTACATAAGATTTAGTAAAATAAGTCAGAACCAAAGTCCCATTTTCTCCTTTTGGAATTGTTCCTTCAGTATATACAACTTTAGGAAGTTTAACTACTGTTTCTCCAGTTTTTTCATCTATGTAAGTATATGCATCTTTTTCTTCCTGAGCATAGACAAATGTCATTAGCAAAATCAATGTTAATATTAAAATTAGTTTCTTCATTTTTTAAGAAAATTGGTTATTCTTTATAAGTTTTGTGAAGAAAAGAATTAAATTTGATAAATTTTACTTAAAACTTATAGTGACAAAAAATAGAAAGATTTATATAGTATTATACCAATATATTTATAAAACTTTGTATGAAGTTATTGATTAGTAGTTAAATAAAAGGGGAATTTTGGGGGAAAATTACAAAAATGACAGGCGTAGAATATATAAGAAAATGCCCAGAATGTGGCAGTACTAATTTACTTATTCAAAAAGATATTGGTGAGGTTTCCTGTAGGGATTGCGGATCAGTTATAGAAGAAAAAATGATTGATCTTGGTCAGGAATGGAGAGAGTTTAATGAAGATCAGGCTTCTAAAAGAAGAAGGACTGGAAGTCCTATGACTTACACTAAGTTTGATAGAGGTTTAGGAACTGATATTGGACAAAAAGGAGAGATATACCAATTATCTTCAAAAGGAAAAAATAAATTCTTTAGATTAAGAAAATGGCAGCATAGGATTTCCACTGCTATTGAAAGAAACCTTAAATTGGCACTTGCAGAATTAAAAAGAGTAAGTTCATATTTAAAATTGCCAAAATCTGTTGAAGAAGAAGCTGCAAGGATTTATACTATGGCAGTACAACGTGGATTAGTAAGAGGAAGATCAATGGAAAGTGTTGTAGCCGGATCATTATATGCATCTTGCAGAAGACATGAAGTTCCAAGAACTCTGGATGAATTTTCTGAAGCTTCTGGAATAGATAAAAAAGAAGTTGGAAGAACTTACAGATTTGTAACAAGAGAATTAGGAATCAGAATTCTTCCAAGCAATCCAATAGACTATTTACCAAGATTTGTATCTGCTTTAAAATTATCAGCTGAAACACAAAGTAAAGCTGTTGATATATTAAATAAAGCAAGAGATGCAGAACTAACATCTGGAAGAGGACCTACTGGAATTGCTGCTGCTTCACTATATGTTGCTGCTTTGATTAATAATGAGAAAAGAACTCAGAGAGAAGTTGCAGATGTAGCAGGAGTTACAGAAGTAACTATAAGAAACAGGTATAAGGAATTATTGAAAGAATTAAATTTAAAAGATAAGGTTAAGAAAAAATTGCTTAAAGAACTTGAGGATGAGGAAACTGGTAAAGAATGAGAAAAGTAATTGCTTTGGGATTGGTAGGATTATTAGCAGGTACAAATGTTTTAGCACATGAGTCAAAAAAATTTGATTATGTGAAAGAGATTAGATGTCCCTTTTTTATATCCCAAGATTTAGATCACAGGACAACTATTTATTATTCTGGAGGTTTACCTGTTCAACTGGTTACTGAAAATTATTTAAAAGATAGAACAGAAATATTAAAATTGAATCTTGGGCATGTATTAAAATTAGTAGAATTACAAAAGGGAAGACAAATTCAAGCATATGAATGCAATGAATTATTTTGTAATGACCAAAATGATAATCCTATTAATTATTCAGACTTAAGAAAGGAATATCTTGTTCTTGCTATATTGTGCAATTTTACATTTGATGTCACTAATAAACAAGAGGGAACACCTTTTTGTCCTATTATGTAAAATTTTCCTGATGAGGAATTCAACTTGTGATTCGCTCTTAACAGGATCGCATAATACTATTTAATTTTGTATTTAAGCACCTAAATCTTTATATACAATTTCTAAATTCTTTTATCTTTATGGTTTGTTTAGTTGCTTCATTATCTACTGGAAAAGGAACCTGGATTCATGTTTCTAAATTAATACAGGAAGGAACATGGGATAAAATATTTTTAATTACAAATGCTTTTGGCAAAGAAAATTTTTCAAACACAAAAAATGCTGAAATGGTTATTATTGATGATAATAAAAATTTAGAAGAAATAAGGGATGAAATTAAGAAGAATCTACAAGGAAAGTTAAATGATACAGAAGTTGCTGTTAATTTAATTTCCGGGTCTGGAAAAGAACATATGGCAATAATTTCTGCAATATTGCAACTAGGTTATGGTGTAAGGCTTGTTGCTTCAAGCGATTCTGGTGTAAAAGAAATTTAGTTCTATCTATAAATTTAATATCAAAAAGCTTATATTTCTATGTTTATCTTATTATACATATGTATAAAATAGTAAACAAACAAAAATTAACTGAACTACATTTAGAAGTTTTGAGTTTATTTACAAAGGGATTTGATAAACAATATTATATAAGAGAAATAAATCGGCTGCTTAAAATAAGTCCAAGAACTTCACAAATTTCACTGGATTTCCTTGAAAAAAAATTAATCCTTGAATCTTCTTCAAAGGGCAAAATAAAGTTATATAAAATAAAGAAAAGTTTTATTGCAAAAGACTATCTGGTTGTTGCGGAAATTTATAAAAAAATAAAGTTAATGGAAAATAACGCCTTTATTAAAGACATTATTGAGAAAATTTATTTTCACATTAATTATATTGGTTTAATATTTGGGAGTTATGCAAATAATACACAAAATAAAGATTCTGATTTAGATTTATTTATTATAGGAGAATATAACCCCGAGAAAATTAGGGAAATATCTAATGTTTATAATATAAAAATAAATGTTAAAAATTATAATTTAAAAATTTTCAAAAATAGTATTAAAGATGATATTTTAATAAATGAAGTTGTTAATAATCATATAATTATTAAAGGTTTTGATGATTTTATTTCTTTTTGTATAAAATAATTTCTAAAAATGTGAAAATCTTGTAAATAACTAATTTAAACTTTAATAGTCATATACTCTGATGAATCAAATAAACTGGTGTTTAAAAAGAAAAAATGGAATTAAAATAATAGAACCCAACATTAATTTAGCAATGGCTTATATAATAAAGGCAGAGGAATCTTTAGAAACTTCAAGACTTGCCAGAAGCAAAGACTGGAAAATTTCTGCAGCATATTACACCCTCTATTTTTCATTATATTCTATACTAATGAGATTGGGAATTAAATGTGAAATACATAAATGCACAATAGACTTTGCAAATGAATTTCTCAAAAAATATTTCTCACATACACAATTATGTCTTTTACAAGAGGCGTTTGATGCAAGGCAAGATGCTCAGTATTATGTTAACAAGGAAGTTAAAAATGATATTTATATAAAACTTTTAGAGGAATGTCCTTTTTTTATTAGTTATTGCAAAGAAGTTCTTCTTAAGTTTAATGAAGATGAAATAGAACAGATACGCAAGGATTTAAAGCTATATTTAACAGATAATTAGGGTTCTAGAGTGTAGAAATCATTAAAAAACATTAAAACTTTATAATTTTTATGCCTGACTTATTCAAAGACATATTAAGTGCTGAAGAATCAATTTTTCTTAATCCTCAATTCTTAGATTATGATTATATACCTAAAATGATAATGTACAGGGAAAATGAACAGCAATATATTGCAACTGCTATAAAACCTCTATTACAAGGAAGAAATGGAAAAAATTTACTAATAAAGGGCGGACCGGGAATTGGCAAAACTGCTGGTGTAAAACATGTGTTAAAAGAACTTGAAGAAGAATTTGGAAATGAAGTCTATTGCATTTATATAAACTGCTGGAAAAAAGATACAACTTTCAAAATAATATTGGAAATTTGTTTACAACTAAAATATAAATGGATTCAAAATAAAAATTCTGACCAATTGTTAAGTGAAATATGTGAAATACTTAATGAAAAAGCTGCGGTCATAGTCTTGGATGAAATTGACAAATTAGAAGATGATGGAATAATTTATTCATTATTAGAAGATTTGAAAAGGAAAACTTTAATATTAATAACTAATAGAGAAGATTTTCTTGTAACTTTAGATGATAGGATTAGATCTAGATTGACACCTGATGTATTAGATTTTCAATCTTATAATATGAATGAAACTGAAGGAATATTGAAACAAAGATTAGAATATGTTTTTGTTGCAAATACTTTTGATAATTCTGCTTTTTTAAGAATAGCTGAAAAAACTTTTGAAGTTAAAGATATTAGATCTGGTTTATTTTTAATGAAAGAATCTGGAGAAATTGCTGAATCAAAAAGTCTAAGAAAAATTAATATTGCAGAAGCTGAACAAGCAATTTCAAAACTTGAAGAATTTAAATTAAAAAAGGAAGATGTATTTGAAAATGAAGATAATGAATTAATAGAATTGATTAAAAATAACTCTGGAAAGACAATGACTGAATTATTTGATATATATAAAGAAAAAGAAGGAAAAAGTTATAAAACGCTACAGAGAAAATTAAAATATTTAGAGAAATCTGGATTGATATTGTTAAAAGAAAATAATAAAGGCTCTGGAAGAATTTTTACTGTTGAATATAATAACAAAACTTTAAATGAATTTTCTTAAGTTTTTTAATGCAAATAGTAGTTTAGGAATAATTCTTATCTAAAGGATAGTTAACTAACAAATTTTTTAGATTTTTTTATGTTTGTTGTTGGCTAACAGTAAATCATTTTTAAGCTAAAAGTTTATATTATTTACTATATTTAAAATTTTTAGATTTAAGTTTTTTGATAAGAAAAATTGGTTCTGATAATTAATAATTAAATGTTTTAATTTTTATATTGTTAAGTGGCACTGGACGCATTGGACGCATTGGACATGTGCACCCGCAAGGCTTTTTTAAATGAAAATTAATATATATTACGGAGGTGCAAAAATGCTACCAATTGACCTTGATTTAGAAATGATTGAAAGGGTGTTTAGTAAACAGATAAAAAATTTGCCATTAGAAAGAAAAGGGAGGGGAATAAAATGAGGTTAAATAATAAAATAAAGAGGTATATTGATGATATAGTTGATAATGATGAAGTGAGCCTTGAAGAAGCTGCTTTTATGATGGGCTATTATTCTGAAGAAGATTAATTTTTTATTTTTTATAATACCAAAACTTTTATATTTCTTATTTATTTAATCATTATATGAAAAATATAATTATAAAAGATAATGAATATCTGAATAATTTGATTAAGAAATTTAATTCTAAAAACTTTCATATAGTTGCTGATTTTGATAAAACTTTAACAAAGGCAACTGTAGACGGACAAAAATCGCACACTACAATAGCACAAATAAGGGAAGGAAATTATCTATCAGAATCCTATATGAAAGAAGCACACAACTTATTTGATATTTATCATCCATTTGAAATTAATAATGATATTGCAAGAGAAGAAAAGTGCAAGAAAATGTATGAATGGTGGACTAAACACTTAGAATTAATGATTAAATGTGGAATGCATAAAGAGATTATAGAAGATATAATAAACAAAAGGAAAATTGTCTTAAGAGAAAAAACAAAGGAATTTTTTTCTTTATTAGGAAAGAATAATATCCCAATACTTATAATTTCAGCAGGATTAGGAGACTTGATAAAAAGATGTTTAGAAAGTGAAGGCATTTCAAATGGTAATTTGCATATAATCTCAAACTTTTATAAATTTGGTAATGGTGAAAAAGTAATTGGATACAAATCAAAAATTATACATTCATTAAACAAAAATGAAGTGCAAGTAAAAGGAACGGCTTATGAAAATGAAATTAAAAAAAGAAAAAATGTAATATTGCTTGGTGATAGTCTTGAAGATATTGATATGACGTCTGGATTAGAGCATGAGAATATAATAAAAATAGGATTTCTTAATGAAAATGTTGACAAAAATATAGAAAAATACTCAAAAACTTTTGACGTTTTAATATTAAATGATGGGACAATGGGCTATGTAAATAATTTACTAAATCTGATAATTAAGGAAAGATTGTGAACTACTCAGCCCTAAAGGGATTGAGCGTCAATTAAATTAATAATCAACGCACCTGAGCTTCTTGGTTCATTGACGCTTCTACTGAAACATTTTCCCAAGCATTACTTCCTGTAGTTCCTACAGTAGTTATTGTATTATTAAAAGCAATATTTTTGATTAAAATAGCAGACATTACATCCCTATCTATTTCTATTCCACACTTATTGCATTTATGTATTCTAATAGCTAATGTTTTTTCTACTTTATTTCCACAAATACAATATTGTGATGTATTTCTTGGATTTATTTCTATTATCTTTCCACCAGTTTCTTCCACTTTGTAAGAAAGCATTTGTAGAAATTTATTCCAGGAAGCATCATTAATTGATTTTGATAAGTAATGATTTTTAACCATATTTCTTATTTGCAAGTTTTCTACTGCTATATTTTGATAATTATTAACTAATTTTCTTGATTCTTTATGCAGAAAATCTATTCTTTGATTGCTTAACTTTTCATGGATTTTAGCTAATTTTAATCTTGATTTATATCTATTCTTAGATCCTTTTATCTTTCTTGAATGTTTTCTAGAAGATTTAACTAATTTATTTTCTAATTTTCTTAAGAATTTTGGATTATCAATTGTATTTCCTTTACTATCTGCATAAAAATGATTTAATCCTAAGTCTATTCCTATGTAACTTTCTTGTTTTATTTGTTTCTTATGTATTTCTTCTTCAACACTAAAGCAGGCAAACCATTTATTTGTACAGGTTTTCTTAATTGTTAAAGTTTTGATTTTAGAATTTTCTTTTATTTCTCTGTGTTTTACAATATTTACTTCTCCAATTTTAGATAAATATAATTTCTTATTTAGTTTAAATCCTGATTGGGAATAAGTTATTGAATCATATCTATTTCTTCCTTTAAATCTTGGAAATCCTGGATTTTCTTTTGTTTTTAATTTTCTATAAAAATTATTGAAAGCAAATTTAATTCTTTTATTTATTTCCTGTAATATTTGTGAATGTATGTTCTTTAATTCTGGATTATCTTCTTTTAGTTTTATTAAATTATTATTTAAGTCAAATTGTGTTAAATTAATATTTTCTTCTTTATACTTATTTATTTTTAATTCTAATTGTTTATTATAAGTAAATCTTGCTAATTCTAGAAATTTATATAATTCATATTCTTGTTGTTTGCTTGGATAAAATCTAAATTTGTATGTTCTTTTTTGCATTTTTATTAATTTAGGATTTTTTATTTATATACCTTATGTGTGGACATGTCCAATGCGTCCAGTGCCTTTCTCAAATTTGGAAATATTTTCTATTTTTTAGAAGAATTTTCTTATCGCAATTCACTCGGAGCTAAAGCAGTGAGTGTTCTTGCGAAATGATTATAAACCATATTTTTTATATAAATCTTATGAAATTACTGGCTTTTACGGATTTGCATTGCAATAAAGCTGCATTAAATGAGATAAAAAATAAAGCAATTAATGAGAAGCCAGACTTAATAGTCTGCTGTGGTGACTTGTCGAATTTTACTTCAGGATTAAATGAGATTGCAAAATTTCTTAATAGTTTAAATATTAAAATTTTGATTATCCCCGGAAATCATGAAACAAATATAGACATAAATGAAATATGCGGGAAATATAATAATTTAATAAATATACATCTGGCAAGTTATGAAATAGATAATTATTTATTCTTTGGATTTGGAACTGGCGGATTTTCTTCTAGGGAAGAGAAATTGGAAAGAGCAATGAAAGAATTTAAAAAAACATTTGATAAAAATAAGAAATTAATTTTTGTTACACATGCCCCAATATATAATACAAAGTTAGATGAATTATGGGACGAACATAGGGGATGCATTAGTTCAAGAAAGTTTATAGAAGAATTTGAGCCTATATTGACATTATGCGGGCATTTCCATGAAAATGAGAAAAAGAAGGATAAGATTAAAAACTGTACAATTGTTAATCCTGGAAAAAATGGAATGATTATAAAAGTTTGATAGAGAAGAGTTTTAATCCTCTCTTTTGATTTTTAGCACCTCAGTTTACACCTCTTTTTCCCAAGGATGTAAAAACCAATAAGGTATCAGGGTTAATTTTGTTTATATAGTTTACTATTTTCAGTTTTTTAGAAATATTTTTTGATAATTTGAAAATATTATTTTTTCAGTTTCTTCTTCTGTAATATTCTTTATTTTTGCTATGATCTTTATTGTTTCTTTTATATCTGCTGGTTCACTTCTTTGATTTGGAATGGAACTTAAATAAGGAGCATCAGTTTCTGTTAGGATGTTGCTTAAAGATACTCTTTCTATAACTTCCTGAAAATGTTTTAATCTTGTTATTATTGATGGAATAGATAAATAAAATCCTAGTTCTTCTGCTTTTTTTACTAATTTCATGTTTCCTGTAAAACAATGGAGAACAACATTTTTTAATTTTGAAGATTCTAATATTTCTATGCAATCTTTTTCTGCTTTTCTTGTATGAACTACAATTGGTTTTTTTATTTTTTCAGCTAATTTAATACATTTCCAGAAAACTTCTTTTTGTTCTTCTGCTTTTGGATCAACTTTGGGAGAATAATCTAAACCAATTTCGCCTATTGCTATAATATTATCTTTATTTTTTTCTATAAATTTTAATTCTTCTTCAACATCCATAATATCTGTTTGATGGCTAGTATCATCATAATGGCCTAGACCTACTGCATCTAATGGATATATGCCTAATGAGGCTTTTATTATATTATATTTTTTTGATAATTCCAAAGCTTTGATATTTGTATCATGATCTACTCCAGAACATAATATAAAAATAACTCCTGCTTGTTTTGCTCTTTCTATAACTTCATTTAAGTCTTTTTCAAAATTTGGAAACTGCAAATGTGAATGAACATCAATTATCATAAAAATAAAAATAAATAAAGATTTTTATAGGTTTCTAAAACTTCTATTCATTTTTACTTACTTGCTCTTGGAGTTCCTTATAGGCTTTTTCCCAAAATTCTATGCTTTCTTTTGTCTCTCTTTTTTTTCCCCAATTTGAACAATCTACTATTTCAGGCCAATTATAACTTCTTTGATAATCACATATTAGCTGCGTGAGATCATCATGGTGATATGTTGATGTTGCGATTATATATGGCTTACCCAATTCTATTGCTTTTTCTACAACTAAAATTCCAAGTGGCTGATTTGATTCAGAGTCCTCTATTGCTTTTTCTAATTTTCTGTATAATTCAATAGTGCTACACCTATTAGCACCAATTGGTCTTACAACCATTCCTAAATAATTTCTAAGATGATCTGTTCTTTTGGTTCTATCGATTGTTTTCAAAGAACCTAAAATAGGTTTAATATTATTTTCACCTGATCTAGTTTCTTCATTACTTTTTCCTAATTTTTCACTGAGATCTTTGAAATATCTTTCCTGTAAAAAATAAGCTTGAAGCTGCAATTTTAGATCCCTATCTAAATCAACAACTTTTGAAACATTTTCTAAAAAAGATTGAGAGTCATACCTGCTTATCATATTATCCACTAATTTATCTAGCACTATGTTTACTAATCCTTTACTATTTGTTCCTGTAGATTCAGGAAAAAAACAATCTGTAATAACAGCATCAATTGCAGGATTTAATAATTCTGCAAGTGCTTCATTATAATCACTAACATGAACTATTTCAACACCTTCTCTTGATGCAAAATATTCTTTAGCCTTATCTGAATAAGCTTCATTATCCTCAACTAATAATATTCTTTGTTTTTCATTTGTCATTTTAATCATCTCCTTAATGTTTTGTTATAATATAGTAGTAACCTGTAACTAGTTAAATTTAAGTAGTAGTTATTAACTACTTCTTTTAATGGTAGAATTGAATTATTTGATAAAAAAATTTGAATTTAGCCCAACTGCTGCGAAAGTTTATATTGCTTTATTAGATTTAGGAAAATCAAGTGCAGACTCTATAGCAAAAAAGGCAGGTACTTACAAAGCAAATGTTTACCAGGCATTAGACAAGTTAATTGAAGAAGGATTTGTCACTTATATATTTGAAGGCAATAAGAAATGTTACATTCCTACAAACCCTGAAAAACTTGAAGCATTAGCTGAAGAATTCAAACAAAAGAAAATCCAATATTATGAAGAATTAAAACAAGAAATAAATAAATCAATGCCTGAATTGTTATCAAAGTATAAATCGAAAAGAGAAAAAAACTTATTTGAGATTTATCATGGAAAGAAAGGTTATAGATCAATGATTCTAGATATTATCAGAGAAAAACCAAGATATTGGAAAGGTTTTGGAAATCTGCAAGTACAAGAAGCATTTCCCTATGATTTTCCAAAATGGTTTAAAGGAGTAAAATTTAAATTATTTTCAACAAAATCCCAACAATTTCTCAATAGATTAAAAGCTGCAAAAAAGCATATAAGCGTAGAAATAAAATATTTACCAGAAGAACTTTATATGCCAATAGTCTGGATTTTATTTGGGGAGAATTTATTAATTTTAGTATATGAACCAGAAATAATTGCTCTAAGAATAAAATCAGAACAAGTTGTTAATACTTTTTCAAATCAATTTGATTATTTATGGAATAAAGAATAATTATTTAGAATAGAAAAGCCAATGGTGAGAATATAAATTTAATTAATTTCAAAATAAAAGGCCACATATTTATTAATATCAAAAATAAAACAGTAATTGTTGCTATTTTTAATAGTTTCATTGCTCTATCTTTATTTGTAAAATGTAAAGCAGCAGAATAAAACATTCTTCCCCCATCTACTGGGCCTAATGGTAAGAGATTGAACATTCCGATGCCTAAATTAATGTTAAATAGCCAGAATACTAATAAATAAAACCAAAGATAAAGATCAGCAAGCCATTTAAAATTACTGCCCAAGCTTTCTTTAGGACCGAACTGAAGCTTATTTAATGTTATTCCTAAATAGGGTTGTGTTTTATTTGAAGGATTCTCCCCTAGTTTAATATCATATTCTTTGTCTAAAGTTTTTACTTTTATTACATCTCCAGGTTTGTTATCTGCTAAGGCTAATTTGAATTTATTTGCATCATCTATTTTTACATAGTCTATTTCAGTTATTATATCTCCAGATTTTATTCCTGTTGTTATAATTGGAAAAGTTTCATTTATTGTTCCTATTTCTGCACCCTGAACACCTACAACTAAGTGTCCTAAAGGTTCTAAAACTATTAACATTGAAAATAAGATCAAAATTCCTAAGACAATATTGGAAAATGGTCCTGCACTTAAAACAGATAATTGTGCTTTTGTTCCTTTTTTATTTAATATTTTTTCATCAGGTTCTACAAATGCAGCTAATATTGGTCCTAAGAAAGCAAAACCAGAAGATTTTATTTTTACATTATTTAATCTGGAATATACACCGTGCATAAATTCATGAATTGTTGCAGCAATTAAAATAGATATAATCCAATGCCAAAATGATAATTTAGGAAGACCTGCAATACTGACGCCTGGTAATACTGGTGCTACCTGTGGCTGTGGTACTGGAGATAAAAAACTTAGTGCCCCAATAACAAGGAAGACAAGTGTAATTGCCATTCCAATAAAACCAATTGTTACACTAACGTATGATAAAGCGTTTAATGTTCTAGGAAATTTTTTTGCTATTTTATCCATTAAATCTAAGCCTATTTTGGTTCTGTATAATGCAAATATTCCCCATTGCAATTCGAATTTATTTCTAAATATTCTAAAGATTGTAAACAGTATTAAGTAAAATATAACTAATAATATTAAGTCCCAATTCATCTTGTTTTAATTTTTATTGGATTATATAAAAAGGTTTCTAAACTTACAGTAGATGGTAATGTACCGAAGTGGGCGGTGAAATGAAGATATTGGAGTTATAAGCCTTCTCCTCCATGTTTTTGAGCTCTCTTAGTGCTAAAGCCTTTTGTTTTTGTCTTCACCAGTGGATTCTTGCTAGTTGCCTTGTTCTATCAATTTGTTGGTATCTGTATTCTTTTCTTCTTATTCTATCCTTGTCTTTTATCTCTTGTCTGTATACTTTTTTTCTGGCTAAGATATTTTCTTTGTTTTTTTCGTAATTTATTTCAGATAGTTCTCTGCATCGTTCTTTGTTATTTTCTCTCCATAGTTTAACAGATTCCTTAGCCTTTCTTATTCTCTCTTTTTACACTTCGGACAGACTCTCATATCTTATAAATAAGGAGAAATTACTGATTTTTATAGGTTTTTACTCCGCTCAGAAACCTACATTACCATCTACTGACTTAATTTTAATGTATTTATATTAAAAAGTTTTCAATATTTTTGAAATTCTTCTCCAGAACAGTTATTAAGTTTAATTCTTTAATTTTGATGTCCACTGTATTTAAGCTTTATATGACGCATAAAGGCAATTTTTAAGCATTGGACGCATTGGACGCATTGGACATGGGTGCGCACAGGGTTTATATAAAAAATCAGATAAGTTATCATTACCCTGAATGAAACAAGAACCGAAAGGACCTAAGGGCTACTTGTTCTGGGTAATGAAACAAAAAGCGAAAGCAAGGGAGGAATTAATATGACACAAGGACCAATAAAAAAATTTAGAGCAGGCCAATTGGAAGCAGCAATCTGGCTAAATGAAAGAGAAATAAAAGAAAGAGGAGAAATAGTCGGTTTCAAAACAGTGAGTTTAAAAAAAGCATGGAAAGACAATGAAGGAACTTGGAGAGATGCAACTATTCAATTAAGAAAGAATGATATTCCAAAAGTATTAGTCTTAATGCAAAAAGTAATGGAAGAATTGTTATTAACTCAAGAAGAAAAGGATGATGATGAAGATGAATAAAATGGAGGATGGTTAATATGGTTAGAAAAGCTGAAATACTAGAGCAAATTCAAGAGGATATGCAAGAAGAAAAGTTAATTAAAAAAGTTAAGATAGAAACTGTAGAAGATTTACCTGGTGTAGGTCCTGCAACTGCAGAAAAATTAAAAGAATCTGGATTTGATACTTTATTATCGCTGGCTGTAGCCTCACCTGGTGAATTGGTGGAAGCTGGCGGGCTTACTGAATCAACTGCCAGAAAAGTGATTAAAGCTGCCCGTGATACTATGAATATGGGTTTTGAATCTGGTGAAGAACTTTTAGAAAAAAGGAAAAACATATTGAAAATAACAACACTTTCAAAGTCTTTAGACTCTTTATTTGGTGGTGGAATAGAAAGTGGAGCAATTACAGAATGCTATGGCGAATTTGGTTCTGGAAAATCTTCTATAGCACATCAGTTAGCAGTTAATGTTCAATTTCCAAAAGAACAAGGTGGCGCTGAGGGAATGGTTGTCTGGATAGATTCAGAGTCTACATTTAGGCCTGAAAGAATAAAACAAATTGCAGAAAACAGAGGTTTAGACCCCAATGCATTATTAAAAAATATAAAAGTTGCAAGGGCTTTTAATTCAGATCATCAAATGCTTTTAGCTGAAAAAGTAGAAGATTTGATTAAAGAAGGAAACCCAATAAGATTGTTAATTGTTGATTCACTGATGTCTCATTTTAGAGCTGATTTTTCAGGAAGAGGTCAATTAGCAGATAGACAACAAAAATTAAACAAACACATGCATGCATTACAGAAACTTGCTTCAAATTACAATATTGCAGTTTATGTAACTAATCAAGTTATGTCTAAGCCAGATACTTTCTTTGGAGACCCAACTGCAGCTATTGGAGGACATATTGTTGGCCATAATTCAACTTATCGTGTCTATCTAAGAAAAGGAAAGAAAGGTACTAGAGTTGCTAAAATGATTGATGCACCTCATCTACCTGAAACAGAAGCAATATTCCAAGTTACAGAAAAAGGCTTGGAAGATGTTTAATTTTTTTATTTTTTAAATTTAATATTTAATTACAGAATTAAGATTGAAATTAATATTATTTCTTAACGGATTTTCGAATTTAGAATATATAATAAGATAAGTCAGTTAGTGATTCTTATACAAAAAATTTAATTCTTACATTCCTTCTATGAAAATCAAAGATTTTGTTATTTAAAAATGACTACAGAAAAAGAGGTTATGGTATAGTTTATTTTGGCTTTATAACAGTCATAAACACAATATATTAGTAACTTCGTATATAAAGAGTTATACGTAATCAGTGGAGTGGCTACAAAGTGGAAGTAGTTCAGAAAACTTTTTAACTACAATCATTTTTTAATTTATAACATGAATAGAATCTGCGTGTGCTGATTATAAATTACCTTTTGTTTTAAGAAGATTAGGTATTTTCTCTTATTCAGATTACCTCGCTGATAAAATTGATAATCAAATTCAAATTGATAAAGACAGCGAGGAGGAAGTAGAATTAAGAGCAAATACTATTTGGATTGTAGAACTAATCAAACAAAAGATAAAAAAGAAGATTGCACACGCAGATTCTATTCATGTTAATGACCACTTATGGCTTTTAGGACAAAAGAAATTAAAAAATGATAAACCATACCATTTAACCAGAACGACTTCTTATTAGATGAACGCCACTCCACTGACTTGCCCCGCTGCGCTTTCGCCTTCGGCTCAGGGCAACTAACATTGATTACACTCAATTCCTTCGCAAAAATATTTTAATTTTAAAGAATTTGGCTCAGGAACTTTTTCACATTCGTTCAAATCCTTTCATTTTCAAATTTCTTAACGCTCCAGGTGTTCGCTAAAATTTGGAAGTCAGGATTATAATACTTCTCAGAGTTTGTTCATTCCAATCACTGATCATTTCAGAGTTGTGTCATCATAGAAGCAATATTGAATAAATTATAAAATTTAAAAACTTAACTAATCTGAAAAAAGCTATTATGTCTATTAATTTAATAACCATTTCCACAGAGGAATAAACTTAACCTTTCTCTTTATTCCAAACCACTCTAATTCTTCTTCACCAAGGTAATTTTGATTAATTAATAATAAATTTTTGCATTTTAAATCTTTGCTAGCTTTTAATAATGCCCTAATCTCTCTCTTTTTTGTATCTGGTTCTGAAATATCATAACAAACTTGTATTAACTGTTCAATTTTTGAATCCTTTTTTAAAACAAAATCTACCTCTTCTTTTTCCATATTCTTCCAATAATAACACTCTTTTCTTTTTCTCATTAATTCAACAGCAATAATGTTTTCATAAAGCCTTCCAAAATTATTGGAAAATCTTGTAGAAATTGAATTAATAAATACATTGTCAATAAAATAAATTTTTTTTGGATGTTGCATTTGATCTTTTATTTTATAAGAAAAAATAGGCAAACTAAAAGCGAAATAAGAACTCTCAATGTAAGAAATATATTTTTGCAATGTGGATTTTCCAATTTCATAACCTAAACTTTTAAGATTATTGTAACTTTTACTTATAGAATATTCCTTGGAATCAAGAAGTAATTTTATAAGGGCTTTTAGCGATTCTTCATTTTTTAGTTTATATCTCTCAACAATATCTCTTTTTATAACTGTAGAATAATAAGATTGTGATAATTCAAATTTTTTATTCTCATCTATAAGTACCACTTCAGGCAAACCCCCAAATGTAAGATATTCTGTAAGTGACTTCAAAATAAGTGATCTCTCTTTTTCAGAATAATCTAATACTTTAAAATCAATATCAATTTTTTTAAATTTTAAGAATTCCTTGAACGATAAAGGAAATATCCTAATCTCAAGAAATCTTCCCCTCAATTCTGTTGGTATCTCATTTTCAGACATTTTTGAAGAAGAGCCTGAAACAAAAATTCTTATATCATTATTGTCGTATATTCTTCTAAGCCATTTACTCCAATTAGGAATATTATGCAATTCATCTAAAAATAGATATTTAATTTTTTGTTTAAATAACTCTTCTGCATTTGGAAGTAAACTGCTTAAAAATTCTGTTTTAAGTGGTATCCTTTCATCTTCAAAATTGATATGTATAACTTCTTCACGAGAATTAAAATTAAGAAGTTCATTAGCTAAACCGTATAGAATGTATGTTTTTCCAACTCTCCTAAACCCATTTAATACAATTATTTTATTAATCTTTAAGTTAAGATAATCCTGAAGATTGATATCCCTCGGGATGATTATCGGAATATTTTTCCCCTTCCATTCTGCCAAAATTGTTTTTATTATCTTATCCATGGTACAATTTTAGTATACTTTTGTACTATTTAAATCTTTCCTTAACATAAATAGGGTAATTCATAACTTTATATTTTACACTTAAGTATAATTATTTATTCAAATTATAGAACTTAACTTTAGATTTACTTAAATCTTCTTTGTTGATATCTAATATTGCATACTTATTTAATTCTGCTGCACCGGGATTTATTATTCTTGAATTATTTTTTCTGCATTCGCCTTGATATTCTTCAAGATGCCCACACACAATTATAGGAAATTTATATTTTTCAATTATTTTTTCTATTGTTTTGTAACCAACGTGTTTACCTGCATTAAAATTGTTTGCATTATCTGGAATTTTATCGAAATCACAGTTATAAGGCGGAATATGTGCTAGTAATATTGTTTTAGTTGCATCAGTTTTTCCTAAAACATTGATAAATTTTTCATAACTATTTCCCAAATCTTCTGTCCTTTCGGTTGCTGCAAAAGTAGAAAATCCTATAATATTTATTCCATTTATCTTAACTTTTTTAAGGTCTATTAATGAAATATTTTTATATTTTTGTAAAATTTCCAAAAAAGTTTCAAACTTTGAAGTCCATTCATTGTTTCCCCTGACAGTATAAACTGGTTTTCTTAAAGAGTTTAACCTTTCTAATGGTATTCTTGCTTTCTCAACAGCTTCTACTCGCATTTCTTCATTTTTTTCTTCGCCAATAATCTTTGAAAGTTCTGGTCCATGAATTCTAAAAATTTTTCCTATCTCTTTCATATTAGCAAAGTCTCCATTGCATAATACAAAATCAAATTCTTCATTTTTTATTTTATCATATAATTCATCTGAAAAATTACCACTGAAATCGCCCATTAATAATATTTTTATAAAAAATATATTTCTTATAAATTTATAAGCTTAACTAATAGCTTTTACCATATAAACATCCTTTCTATCACTGTTTTCTATTACATGCAATAAACATCCCCCTTTACATTTTGAAAAATGATTGCAGCTTTTGCATGTAGAATTTAATTCAGTTCTATTAACTATTTTTTTCATTTCTTTATTTTCCAATATTTCTTCAAAATTATTTTTTAATAAATTCCCAATGCCTTTAGGCCAAGATGGACAAGGCAAAATATCGCCATTTGGGTTAATTGCTAGTTCGTCTACTCCTGCACCACAAGTATTGAATTCTAATTTTATTTTATTTTTCTCTAACAAACACATCGGAGTCGGACCAGCTAATCTAAATTTTATATTTTTATTTTCAGTAGCAATTTCATTAAGTTTTTTAACAAATTCTTCATATTCCTTAATTTCTATCATCAATTCCTTCCAATTCTTTTTCCCATAGCCAGAAGGATATATCCTAGTAAAATTTACAACATCAATTTTTAATTCTTTTAATAATAAAACATATTCTTCTAAATTTTTATAATTTAGTTTTGTTATAGTGAAATTAGTCATTAATTTTATTCCTTTTGATTTAACAATTTTAATATTATTAACAACTTTATCATAACTTTGGGTTTCAGTTAAGGTATTATGTATCTCTTTTATTCCTTCTAATGAAACTTGTATAGATTCTAATTTATCTTTTACTTTGTCTAAAAATTCTTCAGTTAATAATGAACCATTTGTCAATAAATTAACATTAAGCCCTAGATCACTTGCATGTCTGATTAAATCGCTTAATCTATTATCGAGTAATGGTTCTCCTCCAGATATTGTTAAATTTTTACTTCCTAATTCTTTTATTTTATTTAAAATTTTTATTTTTTCATCAAAACTTAGATTGGACATTGGAGTATTGTCATATTTCCAATTATTTAAGCAAAATTTGCATCTAAAGTTACATCCAGAATTTATCATATAAACTACGTTTTCGACTTTCATGCTACAATTAGATTATGATTGTAGTTTTTCTCAATAACTTCTAAAAATTCATTGTCCCCTGTATTTCTCAAAACACGAACTGCATTATCGTACCATTTGCTGGCTAAAGGTTTTTTATTTAATATTGCTGTTTCCAAATCTTCCATTGAAATCTGTCTTAATTTTTTATTTTTTATAAATTCTTTTAAAACTTTATCAGTTGCATTTTCACATACAGAAACAATTTCTGCACCAGAAAAATAATTTGTTTTTTCAGCTAAATAATTAAAATTGACATTTCCTGAAATTGGTTTTTTAATTAAATTTTGGATAAATATTCCTTTTCTTGCTTGTAAATCTGGATGACCTACAAATATAGAATCACCAAATCTTCCTTCTCTTCTTAAGGCTATATCAATAAACCAGGGAGCATTTGTTGCAGCAATAAATAAAACCTGTTTATCTTTGTTGCCAAAACCATCCATTTCCTGCAATAATTGTGAGACTTCATTTCTTGAGTATTTTGTTCCTGTATTTCTGTCTTCTCCAAGATTTTCAAATTCATCAAAAAATACAATACATGGAGCATTTTGTCTTATTTCCTTGAATATATTAGAAATATTTTTTTCACTTTCACCAACATATTTACTTCTCAAATTTGCAGCATTTAAATTAAAGAATTTTACTCCAGCTTCATTTGCAGCTGCTTCTGCCATTAATGTTTTTCCGCATCCCGGCGGACCATACATTATTATTCCTCCCCCAATTTTTTTATTAAATCTTTTGAAGACTTCAGGATATTTTAATGGTTCAATAATTTTTAATTTTATTTCATCTTTTAAATCCTGCAACCCGCATATATCTTTAAATTTTATATTTGACTTTTTTTCTTCATTTTTATTTTCTAAAGTTTGTGCTTTTTCATAATATTTATTTGCCATATCTAAGAAATCAATTCTATTAATCTTATCGGTTTTGGCTTCATTTAATAATTCTTCTGAAATTTGTAGATACATTTGTCTTGCTTTCTCTATATCTTCATTTTCAAATTTAACTGCTTCATTTATTTTATTCATTAATTGCTGATATTTCTGTTGATCCATTTCTGCTCCTTTGTATTTTTGCTTCTAATTCTCCAATCAAATGATCTGTTAATGTCTCTGTTATTTCGTTTTTATTTACAAAGTTTACATTTTGTTCTGTTATATTGGGATTTTTTGTATAACCTGCATAATTTGTTCTGCTTTCTATTCCATAGTTTATAACAGGATTTGAAATTAACATCCTTTGATATTGTGTTTGTCTTGGAATTGCAGTTTGTTGGTAAGTTTTTGCATAATCAGGGATTGCTCTACTCAGGGCATAACGATTAATTGTTGGTATACCAGCTGAATAACTGTTTTCATTTCCCCAATTGACTGATACAAAGCTTTTTCCACTACAAGACATTTTTGTCCCCCATAATAAGTATAGATTTTAAAATTAATAAAATTTTACCTATATTTAGGCATAAAACTGCGACATTTTTGTCGGAAATCAGCAAAGCTTAAAAAGATTTTTATCTGTGTATTTTTATGGAACTTGGAGATTTAGTTGGTGTTAGAAAAGCAGAAAACAGATTTGATGCTAGTTTAGTAAGTAAGTTAGGAATACATGCCAGATTTGAAGATTTGCCAAAGTTAGAACAGGCTAAAAATGAATTTAAAAATTATCTGATTGACCATACATTGGCTGAAAATGGCTATAATGTTTCAGAAACTGCAAGAACATTGGGAATTGACAGAAAAACTATTCAGAGAAGAATTACAAAAAATAATTATTCTAAATCTATTAAATTTTATACAGGAAAAGAGGCTGTTAAAGATGCAATTTATAGTGTATTAAATAAATACCTGCCTGAAACACAAGCAGATAAAAACTTATTAGAAAATAAAGCTACAGAATTCTCTAAATTATTTGAGGGATATAAATTATCTTTAGACACTGCAACAAAAGTATTTGAATCTTACCTTGTGAATGTTGCTATTGAAATTACAAAAGACAAGAAAGAAGCAGCAGAAAGATTAGGTGTGAGTGAAAGAACAGTTGAAAGAAAATTAAATTCTGGAAATCTATATAGAAATAATTAATTCTATAAATGTTATTACGAGTATATACTAAATATTCTTTAATTTAAAATAATAATTTATTATATGGCACAAATAAATTTTGATAAAACTTTACATAAAACACACGAATGGCTGCATGATGTTAAAAATTATCTTGAATTGGAAGATGAAGGAAAAACTTATTTAATAACCAAAGCAGTACTCCACACATTAAGAGATAGACTGACAATTGAAGAAGTTTTTCAATTTGGTGAGCAATTGCCTATGTTAATGAAAGGTTTTTATTATGAAAGATATAAACCTGCAAATAAACCTATAAAATTTAAAAAAGCAGAATTTATCAAAGCTATATTTTTAAGAATGCCAGAAACAAAAATCTCCCCTGAAGAAGCAATTGCAGCAGTTACACAAATGATTAAAATGAGAATATCAAATGGAGAAATAAAAGATATAATTGCTGTCCTTCCAAAAGATTTAAAAGAATTATTTCGTTAATTATCACTAATTGAATTAAGTACATTACTTATTGCTTTTTTTGAAACTTTATTACTTCCTGTTTTGCAGCGTATAATACAAAACCAATATCTCTTGTCTTCTCTAATATTTTATCACCTTATCAAAAGCAAGATGTAATTCATCTACTTATAATCAAATTTAGGTATTTGTAATCCAGGCCAATTAAATAGTTTATTTAAAAAATAAATCACATCTTTTACAATATTATCTATATTTGTATATTTATTTTTATAGAAATTATTTATAATGTCAATCATCTTTTTATCATTGAATTTATCATTGAAGAATTTTTTTATTTTTTATTGGAGAAAAATGTTTTTTTAAATCATTAAGTAAATTATTTATATTTTTATGCATATATTTTATCCGTATTTTTTAGGATAAAGGCTTATCGATTTTATTTTATTATTTTTCAAAGTTAATAAAGTGTTTACCTTGCCCCCAAATCCTACATTTATTACAATGGTTTTTCCTAATTTTATTTTTCCAAAATGTTCATGCATATGGCCACCAATACAAATTAATGGTTTATGTTTTAAAATGAAATCTCTTGCTACAACAGAGCCATAATGCTGCCCATAAACTGGAGAACTTTTATCAGTAATTTTATCTAATTTTGTATCATATGGGACATTATGGGTTAAAAGGATTGTTGGCTTGGATTTATTCCTCTTAGAATATTCATCAGATAGTTTACCTAAATATTTAATATCATAAATCTTTTTTAATTCATTATACTGCTTTTTATTTAATTTCTTTTTTAATTTCTTCCCCCATTCAGGACCTGCACTTAAGCCATAACCCAATATATTAAAATTATTACCTTCACATAGTTTAAAATGACAATCTATAATATTATCAAGATTTTTAATTAATCTTTCATTTGTCTTTCCAAGCATTAATTCTAGCCAATGTTTTGCATACAAATAAATATTGTTTTCTGCATCTTTCTCCTTAATTTTTGTTTTTCCCCAGCTTTGATCCCAATTTCCTGGTACAAAAAATACAGGCTTTCCAAAAGAATCCAGATATTCCATTATTTTTCTTCCGTCATTTAATGAATATTTCATAAATTTTTTATAGTCTTTTATGTCTAAATTAAATTTTAATTTTATAAATCTATAAAAACCAATTCTCCCACCTTCTTTCTTTTTCCATTCAGATTTTATAAAAGCTTTTAAATATTTTCTTTGGTATTTATCAGAACAAATATCTCCCGGGGCAATTATATAATCAAAATCTTTGAAATGTATTTTAGGCTTATTTCCATGTAAATCGCCAATAATTAATATTTTAGTTATAGTCATAAAGAAATTTCAAATTCTAATTTTTATAAAACTATCGTTATAACACAGATAAGCTTTTATATTTTTTAGCTTAATATAATGATAATGGAATATGATGTTAATAAGAGGATTATAAAGCTAAATAGAAAAATTAATCAATTAGATAGATTCGCATTAGATTTTACTAAAATAGTTGCTAAACATACTGATTATATAATAATCTCTGGATATATCTCAATATTATTGGGAAGGGCAAGGGCTACAGAAGATATAGATATGTTTATTAAAAAACTTCCAATAGATAAATTCTTCGAACTTTTTAAAGAGCTAAAGGAAAATGAATTTTGGTGTTTGAATGCAGAAGAACCTGATGAAATATATAACTATTTGATGGGAAGTCTTCCAGTTAGATTTGCCCGAATTAATCAAGCTATACCTAATTTTGAATTAAAATGGTCAGAAAATAGAATAGATTCTGAAATCTTCAGTGATTTTATAATTGCAATTCTTCCTGAAGGAGAATTAAGAATCTCTTCTTTGGAAAGACACATAGCATTTAAAAGGTATTATTTAAAATCTAAAAAAGATATAGAAGATGCTATTCATGTAGAAGAATTATTTAATGATAAATTAGATAAAGAAAAAATTAATAAACTTAAAAAATTAATTGAAGAACTATGAAAAGACAATTACTAAAACCAGGAAATAGTAATACTGAAGATAGGATAAATTTCATAAAATTTTGGGTTAAATATATCAAGACTCATCCTGATGAAGAATGGAGCGAACAGCAGAATATACTAATTGATTCACAATTTAGCAATAAATAAAAAATTTATTTTTCTAAATCATAAGATTTATGTAAAAATTCAGCTAAAATCTTCTATTAATAATGATTTCATGATTATTTATAATTAAATGATATTACAGTTTAACTAATATCTTAAATAGTCAAATGCCAAATATCTTTCTTGTGTCTTTGTTTTAGTAATTCTATAATATATTTGTTGTCTCTATAAATTGACTGCAAGGTTATTCCTAAATCTTTTTCTTTTATTTTATCATAATCCTGCGGCTCGCAGCCAATACCATAATACCACTTAAAAATTTCTGTGCTTCTTCTATAAATCTTAGAACCCATTCCTTTTTTTAATTTCATAATATTATTACTTCTTCCATGAGCATTTGTTATCCTTGAAGTCATAATTACTGCAGGACCAAATTTGTAATTTTTTAACAAAGAATCAATTACCTCTTCAAACCTTTGATATGCTTCTCTATCAGAATCAAATAATATCCTTAATTCAGGTTTCATTCCTAATTTTTCAGCTAAGTCTTCTAGTCTAGTTATTTTGTACATAAAAAGATTAAAATAAAAAAGTTTTAAAGCTTAACTCTAAATAGCTTCTTTATCAATTTTCAATAAATAACCTATGAATTTAAATAAAAAATGGCCTAAAATCCATATTATCAAAGAATAAAAATAAATTTTTAATGAAGCCAGATAAAAAAGATAAACAAATACTGCCAAACCAATAATTCCATTAATCTGGTCAATTAATAATAAACTTTTTCCAGGAATTATATTAAATCTTCTTTTTATAAAACTGCCAATTGCATCTCCAAAAATTACTCCAAATCCAATTAAAAAACCAAATACTAAAAAATTGATTGTTGAATAATTAATTAAACTTAAATCCCTGAATAATTTAAAATCGTATAAAATTAACTGGATATAAACTATGATTACAGCACCAATTATTCCTGAAACTAAACCTCTAAATGTTTTATTATCGCCTAAAATTCTGTTTTTACCTAATTTAAAATTAAAATCCAGTGGTTTATTTAAATAAGGCATTTTATTTTTCATAAAAACAGGCATCATATTTGCTAGAGCAGCAGGCAATAGAAAATAAATTATCTGTAAAATTAAATTCATTTTTTCCCTCTTTTTAATAATTCAATTATAATATTTAAAGCCTCTTTGTTTCCAGGAAGAAACTTTATAGTTTTATACTTTTCTAAATTATTTAAGAAATATAATAAATTTGATTCT
>Ga0209541_10001488_pt1 | contig 46362 bp, 43 predicted proteins | sample RifCSPlowO2_01_FD_184027 | JGI IMG/M metagenome (GOLD analysis project Ga0209541, IMG submission 184027) | Groundwater microbial communities from Rifle, Colorado - Rifle CSP2_plank lowO2_0.1 (SPAdes) (version 2) | ecosystem: Environmental > Aquatic > Deep subsurface > Groundwater | place...
GAGGTCACTCGTTCTTCAAATTCGGAATTGTGGACCGTACCGGATTTGAACCGGTGACCTTTTCTATGCCATAGAAACGCTCTACCAGCTGAGCTAACGGCCCGTTATTTATAAATATCGTGAGTGCCAATATCATAGAATCTTATACTATTTTCTCTAAGAAAATCAAAAACAACTCTATAAATTCTGTTTACTGAAAAAGCCCAGAATCCAGCAAAATCTCCGTGTAGTTTGTGGGTTTTAAACGCCCTATTAAAAGGTTCTTTCACAAATATCTTTTCCTTCTTTTCCGCTAAAACCTTTATTCTTTGCGGCAGTTTGTTGTAAGATTTAATAAACTTGGGTGAATAATATAACTCCATGGCTTCTAACGTAAGTCGCGTAGAGAACGGAGCTTCTTCCATCCCTTAGGAAATTCTTCACGCATTTTGTACAGTTCTTTGGCTAATTCTCTAGAACGTATGAGATGCCTAAAGTATTCGCTAGTACTAGCGAATTTATTCTTTTTAACCTCTCTTCCAACCATCTTTGCCATTTGCTCCGGCAGTGAAATATTTATTATTTGTCTCATGTAATACATATTATTACAGTCGAAATTTCCTGTCAACGGTTGAAATAATACATTTTAAGTGGTAGAGTTTTAAAATAAAATTGCCCTCGTAGTTCAATGGATAGAACAAGACACTCCTAACGTCTAAATCCATGTTCGACTCATGGCGGGGGCATACGATATGTCAGAAAATATGAAAATATGGAAATTCCTCAAGAAATAAAAAATATTTTGGAAGAATTGCAGAAAGCCGATTATGAGGCCTATGTTGTGGGCGGATGCGTGCGTGATTTGTTGTTGAAAAAAGAGCCGGCGGACTGGGACGTCACCACAAACGCCAGGCCGGAAGAGATACAGAAATTATTCCCCGACAGTATTTACGAGAATACCTTCGGCACTGTTTTAGTGAAACTAAAACCGCAGACCAGCGCGAACACCACACAGAAAAACGCAGAAAAAATTCCGCATGATTCCATGTTCAGTCCGCATACTTCCGCGATGGTAGTAGAAGTAACACCGTATCGCATAGAAAGCAGGTACACTGACAAACGCCATCCGGATGAAGTTAAATTTGCCGACAAACTTGAAGACGACCTTTCTCGGAGAGACTTCACAATCAACGCATTAGCGTTGAAAATCAAAAATACAGATCAAAATTTAAAAATTGGCGAAGTTGAAGTAGTAGATTTGTTCAGTGGACAGGATGATTTAAAAAATAAGGTTATTAAAACTGTGGGCAGTCCCAAAGAAAGATTTGAAGAAGACGCTCTCCGTCTACTCCGAGCAATAAGGTTTGCAGCGGTTCTTGGTTTTGAAATAGAAAAAGAAACGTTGGCAGCAGTTAAAGAGAACGCCGAATGGCTACGGACGATATCAAAAGAAAGAATAAGGGACGAGTTCGTTAAGATCATCGAGGCCGATAATGCTTATGTGGGAATATTAAAACTTGAAGAAACCGGCCTCTTGCAATACATAGTTCCGGAATTGAGAGAGGGTATCGGTGTCGGACAAAATTTACACCACATTTATACCGTTTGGGAACATAACACCCGGGCGTTGAAATATGCCGCTGAAAAGAAATATTCTCTGGAAGTTCGGCTGGGTTCTTTGTTCCACGACATAGGGAAACCGAGAACGAAAAGAGGGGAGGGTAAGTACTCTACTTTTTACGGTCATGACGTTGTAGGCGCCAGAATAACGGCTGAAATAATGGAGCGGCTTAAATTCCCAAAGGGCCTGTCGGAGAAAGTTATAAAATTGGTGCGATATCATCTTTTCTACTACAATGTCGGGGAAGTAACCGAGTCGTCAGTTCGCCGCCTTTTGGCGAATGTCGGACCGGAAAATATTGAAGATCTTATCAGGGTAAGGGAAGGCGACAGAATTGGCTCAGGTAGGCCAAAGGCGGTACCATACAAATTGCGCCACTTAAAGTATGTGATAGACAAAGTGTCTCATGATCCAATATCGGTTAAAATGTTGGAAATTGGCGGTAATGAATTAATGGAAGAATTGAACATCAAACCCGGACCAAAGATCGGCCTTATGCTAAACTCCCTTCTTGCAGAAGTTCTGGACGATCCGGTAAAAAATACAAAAGAATATTTGAGACAAAGAATTCATGAGTTAGATAAAAAGTCGCCGGAAGAACTGCGTGATACGTTAAAACGAATCGAAGAAGCGGTGGAAAAGGAGGAAAAAGAAAGAATGAAAAAATATTATGTATGAAAAAATATTTTATTTTAGGTATTAACGGATCGCCGAACAAAGACGGCAAGACAAGCCAGATGCTTGATTTAGCTTTGGCTGAGATAGAGAAATTGGGAGCCGAGACAAAGAATATTAATCTTTGCGATTATAAGATCCTTCCTCACAACGGCAAATTGGAACCGGAAAAATATATAGAAGGCACCGACGATAACATGCCCGAATTGCAAAAACTAACACTTGAAGCAGACGGTATCATATTCGCCACACCCACGCATTGGTTTAATATGTCCAGCTTGATGAAATTATTCACCGACAGGTTGACGTCGCTGGAAGACTACAATTTTTTAATGGAGGGTAAGGTTGCCGGATTTATCACCTACGGACCGCAAGGAGGAGCAATGAATGCGGCAATGATTCTAACAATGGTTGCAAATCATATGGGTATGGCCATACCGCCTTATGCCGCTATTTTTGATGAGGGACGCAACGATGAATGGATAAACAAAGAATATGCTGTCCTAGCCAAGAATATGTTAAATCAAATTAGAGCATGGAAAGAGTTGAAACTTAACTGGGGTGGGGATATCCTGACGCTAAGTATAAAATGTCGCCAGTTGAGCTACTGAAATTAAAAAATGCCAAGAAAAATAAAAATAAAACGGTTTGATAAAGAATTGCCGTTACCGGAATATAAGACAATGGGTGCGGTTGGTTTTGACTTAACAGCCAGAGAGACGCGTACCGTAAAGCCATATAAGGTTGGATATATCGCACTTAATGTCGCCGTCGAGACTCCAAAAGATCATGTCCTTCTTATTGCCGCCCGCGGCTCAACTCATAAATTTGGGTTGATGCCTGCTCATGGCATCGGTATCGGTGACCCGGACTACAGAGGCAATGACGATGAATACGCAGTCCCGTTATACAATTTTACGAAAAAGCCAGTCGTAGTTAAAAGGGGGACACGCATAGCGCAAGGAATATTTGTGAAATTTACTCGAGCGTCATGGAAAGAAGTTCCGCAGATGAGAGCAAAAAACAGAGGAGGATTTGGAAGCACAGGGAAGAAATAAAATAAGAATAAAAAAATTAAGAAGCTGGCAAAATCACCGAAAATCTGCTAAATATGAGCAGATTTTCAATAATCAGGCTGTAGTGTAACAGTAACACGCACCGTTCGGGTCGGTGAGATTCCGGGCGCACATCCCGGCAGCCTGACAAAGTAAAATAGGGCCCGTAGTATAGTGGCAATACGTAGCATTCGCATTGCTAAGACGCGGTTTCGATTACCGCCGGGTCCACCCCGTAAAATAAAAATAAAAGTGAGCTTAACAGCTTGCTTTTATTTTTATCACGGGGTAGGCTCGTGATAAATTATTAGAATTTATTTTACGAGCCACATGTATTTTGTATATATACTACAAAGCAGAAAAGATAATAAACTCTATATCGGTTACACCGAGGACTTAAGAGTTCGTTTTTCTTTGCATACAAATGGAAAAGTTGCATCAACAAAGAATCGCAGGCCGCTCGAATTGATTTATTATGAGGCATATCAAATCAGCTTGATGCTAAAAAGCGTGAGATATTTCTTAAATCAGGTTCGGGTCATAGATTTATTCAAAAACAAATGGCTAATTATTTTGAGGGTCAAAAGAGCGGTTTTTAGTTGAGAGCCCGAAAAGCCCAGTGGGCCTCGGGCCTTTACTGGGTTGAATGTGAGAGAGTAAGTAAAGTATATTGTAAATTAAGATTTTATTTAATATAATATGTTTATGAAAAGAATCATTCAATTTCACATCTCTAAAGGTGACAAGTACTATACTGCCGAAGGGGCTGATTTACCTATAGTTACTCAAGGAAAAACCCTAGACGAACTGGCTGAAAATATTAGAGAAGCAGTAGAACTACACTTAGAGGGTGAAAACCCCGCCGATTTTGATATTGCCCCCAATCCATCTGTTCTAATGAATTTCGAACTTCCTCAGATTCATGCCTAGACTCAAGGTCTTATCAGGTGAAAATGTGATAAAAATCCTTGAGTCTTTTAATTTTGCTATAATTTCTCAAAAAGGCAGTCATGTTAAACTTCGAAGAACTATAAAGAATAATAACCAAACTCTCACTATTCCAAACCACAAAGAATTAGATAAAGGAACTCTTCGGGCTATTTTTAATCAAGCGTCAAAATATATTTCCGAATCAGAACTCATGCCCCATTTTTATAATGAATAGTGTTGAATTTCTTGCTAGGCCTTCAATTCTTCGATAATTTGGTTCCAGTTGAGTCTCACTAAGTCCACCGAACCCATAAGAACCAAAATGATCAACTTATATCGCTTAGGCCGAGAGCAAACTCTTCACCTTTTTTGATACTGCCGTCAAGAATTTTCTTAGCAATGGCGCTTTCCACCTTATCTCTTATCATCCGCTCCATCGGACGAGCACCGAATTGAGGATCAAAACCGGCTTCAGCAACATAATCGGCTACTTCTTGAGTCGGTTTGAACATATATCCTTGTTCTTTAAGCCGGAGGGATAGCGTCTCAAGAAGAAGAGCTGTTATCTTGCCCACTTGTTCTTTGGAAAGAGGGTGGAAGATAACTACTTCGTCAAAACGATTCAGTAATTCAGGACTGAAGTAATGGCCCTCGATCAGAGCGTTTATTACTCGTTCCTTTTCCAAAGAAGGATCGAGGCCTCCCTTTACTAGTTCTCTTATGAAATCGGCGGCCGCATTGGACGTGGCGATAATAATGTTCTGCTCGAAATTTATCCTTCTTCCAAAAGCATCGGTCAAGCGTCCCTCGTCAAAAACCTGGAGAAATATATTAAGAATATCCGGATTTGTTTTTTCTATTTCGTCCAACAAGATCAATGAGAATGGATTATCGGCTGCCTTTGTTACAAACTGGCCAGGTTCGTTAGTTCTAGTTGAGCCGATAAACCGGTCCATTGACTCGAGGTCCTGATATTCTGACATGTCAAACCTAAGCATCCTGTCGCTCGAACCGAAGTAGATTTTTGCCAGTATCTTTGCGGTCAATGTTTTGCCTACTCCGGTTGGTCCGACAAAAAGAAAAACACCGGCCGGTTTGCCTCTTTTGGCCAGACCGGTCCTTAAACGCCTCATGGTTGAGGCCACAACCTCCACGGCTCTATTCTGTCCGACAATTTCCTTATGCATCAGGTCTTCTAATTTTGAAAGTTTTTCCTTTTCTTCGCCTGTTATCGGCCCGAGGGGTACCCCCGTCTTGCGGCTTATAACTTTATCCACATGCTGTTTGGTGATTATCCTTTCTTTCCGGGCAGTGGCATATGAAATAACCTCCGATAAAAGATCGAATGCCTTTTCCGGAAACGGAGACGTTCTTATGAACTTATCGGCTCCATCAACTATTTCTTTTATGGCCCCGTAAGTGACGAGTGTTTTGTGTTTTGATTCAACGGCTCCAATCATTTCTTCCAACATCTGGAGTGTCTGTTGGGGATCAGGTTCGTTCAAGTTTACTCTTTCAAAGACGCTTGCTATTTCAGGCCTGTTTTCTATATATCTATGAAAATCGGACAGATTTGTTGTCGCTATAACCTGAATATTGCTTGACTTAAAATGGGGGACCATTATCTCGGACACATCTATCTTTCCAAGCCCGCCTATCTCACCGATAAAATTATGGAAATCCTTTAGAACCAGTATGACATTCCCGGTTTTAGACGCTTCGTTTAAAATATTGAGGAGGATATTTTGAACATCTGTAACTGATTTGGACGCTCCGGCAACTAAAGTTAAATTAAGATCAAAAACTTTTTTATAATTAAGTTGGGGGAGAGCCCTGCCCTTCGCTATAAGTTCGGAAAAGTCCGCGATAACACTTTCTTTTCCAACGCCTTCTTCGCCAATCAGTAACACATTATTCTTGCCCGAGCGGACAAGAATCTGTTCCATCTGTTCGATTTCCTTTTTTCTGGTCACTAACCGCATCCTCGGCCTGTCAGATTTGAACCTGTCACTAATATTAACCGCGAAGGTCGTTAAATAAGGGGCATACCCATATATCCAGTCACGCCCTATCGGCGGTTGACGCAAAAGATTTTCTTTGGACCAGAACTTCTTAAGTTCCCGCCAGAATGACCAGATGTGTTCGTACCATCTGGCCAATTCCTCGAGATCGCTTTTGTCTAAGTCCTGGCCCAGAATGAATTGTTTAAATTCTTCGTTGTGATCGTAAAGCGCCGCTGTTATATCCAAAATCGAGATTCTTTGACCGCCGTGTTTATCCTTTATAGTTAGGGCATCTTCAAGAACATTCTGGACATCAGGCGAAATATCCCATCTTGCAGATGATAATGAAAATCTGTTAAAAAACGTTCTGGAAACCCCGAGGGTTTCTTTGAGTTGCTTTTTAACCGCCTTAAACTCGGGTATTATTCTTACAAACAACTTCTCCGTCACATCGTCTTGAATTATTGCCGCCAACACGGATCTAGACGATAATGACTTTTCGTCTAATTTTCTGGAAAACTTAAATGCCCGGTCAAACACCCTAGCCGCTTCAAATTCAAGGAGGTCGGCAATATTACCGGTGTTTTCTACCTTCGGAAATTTCAAATAGTGGTTCGCGAAAAGCTCAAAAAAGAAAATAGAAAGAGCAATCGGCAAAAAGACAAAAGACCAACCAAGGTCTATAGTAAACTGGAAATTGTAGATATTACTAGCGACAGTCATAACTACCGGCGCTAAGCCCAGAGAAAAAAACGCAATGCGGTAAAATTTTAAAACACCGGCAGGAAAAACTCGATAAAGTAAAACCGCCCTATAAATGCCCGCCTGTTTTAGGTCAAAAGTCATCATGTAATTATTACTAAACCAATGCTTATCAAATAGACACCTACGATCGGCCAGCTAACCCAAATCGTAAATAAAAGAATGAACAGAGCCAACAAAATGATCTGCCACAACAGCCCCACAATTATTATTAATAATCTTATCCCGGCTGCGACCAGCCGGATATACAAGTCAATAACCCTATCTATTATCTTATCGGCAGAAGTTTTCTTTTTGGTTCCCAGGTCAGATGGATTTTGGCGGTGCCATGGGGCAAAAAGGGTCTTCAAATGCTGGATCACCAAAAAACGATGCCAATAGGCATTCATATAGTTTTCCATTATCCTTAGTATCTCGAATGGAGCAACGGCAAAGTGCCAATAAAAATACTCTACGAAAATTCTAGCCATATAAAGTTACGCCTTGATGATTAACGAAACATGACCTTATAATAACATAATGAGTAAAATATTTGAGAGCTTAAATGAAAAACAACTGGAGGCTGTCAAAACGATTGGCGGCCCGGTTTTAGTTATCTCCGGTCCGGGTTCAGGAAAAACAAAATGCCTTACGCACAGAGTTGCTTACCTGACCTCAACCGGCATAAAACCTGAAAACATCTTATGCCTTACCTTCACCAACAAGGCGGCTGGCGAGATGCGCGAGCGAGTTTCCCGTTTAATTGAGGTCAAACCTCAATTAAACAGAGGTTTAACCTCTGCGAGGAATCCTCTAATTGGCACATTCCACTCTATCGGTCTAAAGATTCTGCGGCGGGAAATTCACCAACTTGGTTACAGAAGCAACTTCACAATCTTTGACGAGGACGATCAAGTAAGTTTGGTGAAAAGGATAATCGCCGAATTAGAATTAGACAGTAAAAAAACCAATCCTAATACCGTACTTTCCAGGATATCGCGCCTGAAGACTGAATTTATTGAGCCGAAGAATGCGCCTAATGATAGTTTTTTTGAAACGATAGTAAACAACATTTATAAACGTTACCAGGACGAACTGAGACAACTGAACGCGGTTGATTTTGACGACCTTATTGTTCTTTGCGTAAAGATTTTCCAAAATGACCCAAAGACTCTGGAGAAATACCAGAACCTCTGGAAATACATACTTGTTGACGAATACCAAGATACGAGCCGAGACCAATACGAGTTTATATCTCTCTTGGCAAAAGCCAACAAAAACCTGTTCTGCATAGGCGACGATTCACAGGCCATCTATATGTTCAGGCGAGCCGACATAAGAAATATACTTAATTTCCAAAAAGATTATCCTGACGCGAGGATCGTAATGCTTGAACAAAATTACCGCTCAACAAAAAATATAATCACCGCCGCCAGCCATCTGATATCCAACAACAGAAATCAGATGCCAAAAGAGTTGTGGACCGATAACGACAGGGGAGAGAAGATACTGGCCAAAGAGCTTCTGAACGAACGGCAAGAAGCAAGTTTTGTTGTTTCCACGATTAAAGACTTGATTAAAAATGGGCGCAGGCCAAATGATATCGTGGTTCTATACCGCACTCATGCCCAATCCCGCGCCGTTGAAGAGGCGCTTATATCTGCCGGTTTTCCCTATCAGATCGTCGGGGGCGTTAAATTTTACAACAGAAAAGAGATCAAGGATATTTTGGCTTACCTAAAATTAATCAGTAACCCCTTGGATTCTGTAAATCTGGAGAGAATATATAATGTGCCCGCTCGCGGAATCGGTAAAAGTGCGCTGGAAAGGATTTTATCTCATGATGAAAAAAATTTAATTAAAGCAGTGGACTGGTTGTCAAAAGAAAATCCCGCCTCCAAACAATCCCAAGCACTTAAAACTTTCCATGATCTTTTGCGGGACTTATACATGTTAAGCGAGTCTCAAAAACTTTCCGTCATTATCAAACAGATCGTTAAGAAAACCGGCTACGAGGAATACTTAAAGAACTTTAGCATCACAAACAGGGGGGACTTTGAAAATTATGAAGAAAGAGTTGAAAATATTAAAGAACTGCTCACGGTCGCCAAAAAATACGACAACTCCAGTTCCGGTAGAGACGGCGTCCAGCAATTTTTGGAGGAAGTCGCGCTACTCCAAGAAACGGATAAATTAAAAAGCTCTAACAACAAAATAACCCTGATGACAGCCCACGCCTCAAAAGGTCTTGAGTTCTCTGTCGTATTTGTTATCGGACTTGAAGAAGGTTTGTTCCCGCATTCACGGACGCTTTTTTATCCTGACGAATTGGAAGAGGAGAGACGGCTTTGTTACGTGGCTATAACAAGAGCCAAAGAAAAGCTGATCTTAACTTTTACCAAATATAGAAACATCTTCGGTTCAACCCAAGTAAATTTACCCTCCAGATTTTTGGGAGAGATCCCGGCACATCTCGCATCGTTTGAAACAAACAGCACTAATTTTAATGATAACTACGAAGAAAAGATATTCTACTAACTATGGATAACCGACATTGAATGTCGGTTATCCATAGGCAATTTAATATGTTTAAAACCAAAAAATCGCTGGGGCAAAATTTTCTTATCAACCCCGGGGTGCTGGACAAAATAGTCACAGCCGCCGAATTAGACAAAAGCGGTACCGTCCTTGAAATAGGCCCGGGTACTGGCATTTTGACCGAAAAATTGGCAGAGCAGACCAGCCGAATTATCACCATCGAAAAAGACCGTCGGCTTATTAAATCTCTCAGAGAAAAGTTTAAAAATACAAATGTGGAAGTAGTGGAATCTGATGTTTTGAGATTGGATATTGAGTCATTGTTTAGAAATTTGAAATTAGAAATTAGAAATTCCCACTATAAAGTAGTGGGTAATATTCCATATTACATTACATCAAGGTTGTTGCGGAAGATATTTGAAGAATGGCCCACACCGGAACTTATCGTATTGATGGTCCAAAAGGAAGTCGCGCAAAGGATTACAGTGGTTAGACCACCATATAACCTGCTTGCATTGTCGGTCCAATTTTACGCCAAGCCGAAAATAATAAGCTATGTATCGCGGGGCAGTTTCAGACCAATTCCGAAAGTTGATTCGGCCATCATTAAGTTGACGCCCAAAAGATCCAACCTTGAATCTTCAAAAAGGTCGGATCTTGAGTTGGCAGACAAATTTTTCAAATTAACCAAAACCGCTTTCGCCGGAAAAAGAAAACAGCTTAAAAATACTATCGGCGCGGAAATCCTTCAAAAAGCCGGCATTAGGCCCAAGTCACGTCCGGAAGAACTCTCTTTGGAGAATTGGCTGACATTAGCAAAGAAATGTGTTAAAATTTGATGTATGATTACGAAAGACAAGATCAAAAAACTTGAGGGTTTCTTTAACTCAAGAGTTGATATCGTTATGGCCTTTATTTTCGGCTCTTACGCTAAAGGAAGAACGACAACGGACTCCGACATTGACTTGGCGGTCTACTTTAAGACCGACGATAAGAAAGTCGAAGTTGAAGAACGGGAAAAAGAATATCCGCAAGAAGGTGAGATTTACGGCTCGTGCGTTGATATCTTGGGAACAGACAAGATTGATTTAGTTATTCTCAATCGCGCGCCGGCCAACATTGCCGAAGAGGCGCTTTCCGGAATTCCGCTGATCGTTAAGGATCGCCGCTTGTGGCTTGAGTTCATGCTTATCGTCACCGGTCGCGCCGAGGATTTTAGGTCATTTGTTCGGGACTATGATAAAATTTACTGGCGATCGCAATCGCTGACTTCTCAAGACGCTTACTCCCTGGCCAGGCGCTTGGAATTTTTAAACTCCGAGTTGGATCTCATCAAAAAATACGAGGACTTAAGCTGGCACGAATATCAGGACAACGACATAAAAAGACGAGTAGTTGAAAGATCTATCGAGAATATTATGAACGCCGTTATAGATATATCGAAGATTATTCTGGCCAGTCAAAAAAGACCGGCTCCTCAAGGTTACAAACAAATCGTTGAGAGCGCGTCTTTATTTCTAAAGATGCCGGAAGAAGAGGTAAAACATATCTCGTCTTGGGCTTCTTTGCACAATATTCTTGCCCATGAGTATCTTGATATTCGATGGAAAGATATTTCCGCTTTTCTGGGCAATTTAAACGTTGTTTGGACATTCCTGAACACGGCCAGAAATTTTACTCATAACTAAATCATCGACACAAGCCGATAAATCCTTAAAAAAGCCGGCATCAAACCGGAATCCCGTCCCGAAGAACTTTCTCTTGATGATTGGCTGCAAATCGTATCTCGAGTATAATAAAGTTATGAAAGTAACTGCTTTTTTGTTTACGGCTATATTGTTATTAACTATCCCCTTAAGTGTTTTTGCTGTGGCTTTTTCTAATCCGTTTGCATCTCCTTTCGGGGGAAGAATAACCCTGGTAGTCCCTTGCACCTGCAGTATTCCTCCGACAATGCTCAAAATAACAGTCGGACCGCCGATGGGGGGAAGTTTTCTGTTTATCCCCAAAGTAAGTACGCTATACAAATTCTATAAGTTACTACCGCCGAGTTGGACTCTTGGTCTTTCTGCCGGAAGAAGAGAATGTCTCGTCGGCCTTCCTCCAGCCTGCACTTCTGCCGGATTTGGCGGAACAATAATCAGAATGGTCGGAACATCCTTGTTTTAGCCCTTATAAAACCCGATCAACCAACCCCTTAATATCAACAGCCAATGTGGAAATTTGGTTATTTTTGCATGATATAATTAAACTGAAGACCAACAACCAACAACTGACAACCAACAACAAGAATTGCGGGTAGTAGGTAGTAGGTTGTGGGTAGTAGGTAAAATTGATCAATAAATTCCAAATAATATCAGGCCTAATGGCACTTGTTGCTGTTTCTTTGGTTTACTTCGGATTTAAAAACTTAAAACTTGAATTGGAACTAAAGCCGAGCCAGGCAAACATTACCGCGCCTCTTGAAAGCGACGCTGATTGGGATGATGACGGACTCAACAATCGAGAAGAATCATACTGGAATACCGATCCCAACAATTCTGACACTGACGACGACGGCTATCTCGACGGAGAAGAGGTAGCTTCCGGCCACGACCCAACTAAACCCGGACCCGATGATGAAATATTTTCAGATAACTTGACAGAACGATTGTCCAGTTTAGCGCTGTCCGGGATTATCGAGGGTTCACTAAAACCAGATAACCCTAATTTTGTCGACTCTGTAAACCTGGTTATCGACGATATTCTTTTGCAATCGGACTTAAAACTTTTGGCCAAGCCACGAGAGTTAAAAATTGTTGAAGATACTCCAGAAAATATAAAAAGGTATGCTGTCGATGTTCTCCCGTTTGTTAGATCAATGGTTCAAGATGAAGGAAAAAGAATTGAACGGCTATTTTCTATTATAAAAACTGTGGAATTTTTTGATAACGATAAATTGGCAGAAAATAATGCCGAGTATACTAACTTACTTCAATTTTTGGATGCTGAACTGCCAAAAATGCGGAGACAAATAGACTTTCTCCAAACAAGTGAGGTTCCTGACCGTATGAAAGATAGTCATTTGGCTGTATTGGGTTTTATCAAAGAACTAACCAGCAATTATGCATCTTTGAGAAACGCCCGTCAGGACCCTATTCAAGCAATGATTTCGTTAAATAACATTATAAAAATGTTGATGGATGACCTACTGGAGTTATTAACAAGTTACTATTAATTTATAAACATTATGAACGTGGCCCGTTTAGTGATTTACCCCAGAGTTTTTATGTCGATCTTTTTAATCATCGGACTATTAACTCCTTCTATCTCTTCTGCCCTAATCAACGATATAACGGGTGTAGCACAATGCTCACTTTTAAACGGAATAGTAAGCCAGGCAATCTCACGAGTCGTAGGTAAAGCGGTAAAACTTTTAAACGACGCCATAGATAACGCAATAAAGTTTTTCACTTTTGGTCTTTTTGGTACAGACAAAGTACAAGTAGCAAATGAGGACCAAGCAAGCGTAAACGCCAAAGAATTATTTAAAGACACCATCAGCAGGTGTATAGCCAGACAAATCTTAAACAGAATGAACCAGGGAATCCTGACTCTGACAAGAAAAATGGGTAGAGATGATGGACCTATCTTCGTACAAAATTGGAGAAATTTTCAAACTAATGCCCAATATAGGGGCGAGGACATATTCAGAGCAATACTGAGCAACACCAAGTTGTGCAGTTACTTGGATAAGGATGTAAAAGATCTTTTTAACATCTCAACTAAAGTATCTCTTCTGGGTCAAAATATCCGAATTAATGACTTTGATTCATTCCAAGTAAGAGCTGGCTGTACCTTGCCTAATAACTTTAGTTTTGACGACTACAAAAAGGACTTCTCCGGTAATGGCGGATGGCAAGCCTGGTCACGTCTTCTTGAGCCGCAAAATAATTTTTACGGTACACTTTTCCAATCTCTAGACGAAGCTGGTAAACAAAGAGCATTAGAAGAATCAGGGGATATACTTGAAACCCAAGGACACGGCTTTACATCAAAGAGGGGTGATAACGCTGCAGAGAGTTGCGAGTTAAGAGGGCCCAGTGGAAGATGTCTCATATACAGTGAGGTTGACACTCCGGGAGTAATTATTAGCGAATTGTCGGCTGAAGCGCTTAAATCTGAACTAAATTGGATTGTCGGGGTTGACGAGTTAAATGAAGTCATAATGAATATGTATAACGTTTTAATTAACAGATTGAGTGATTTAAGCGGAGAAAGAAATAAAGATGAAACAAGTCCTCCTATAGAAGGTGACCCCTATCTTGATGATGACTTGCCATCCAGAACCCCCTATCCGGAACCAATACCAGAGCCAACAGAGTCCCCGTTGCCATAGTTAGGACCTTCTGTCTAGGTTTAAACAATGACAAAAAATGGCCAAAAAAATAAGGAGTTTCTAATCACTTCGTTAGTTATTCTGATTTTGGGCATTCTAATGCCAACTTTTAATGCACACGCTGCTGGTATAGGAGACTGGTTTAGTATAGGTGCCTGGAGTTTTTGGGCCGTAAACCAGCTTTTCGCTTTCGCCTTGTCCCTAATATTCACCATAACAGGTCAATTGTTGGCCTTAATGGTTGTAATGCTTGGCTGGGTAGTAAATATAAGAATATACACAAATATCCCGGTGATAGAGTCGAGCTGGAAAATAATGAGAGATTTTGCAAATATGCTGTTCATCGTGACGCTAATAGTAATGGCTTATGGAACAATCTTTAATCTGAAAGGATATGATTTCAAATCGCTGATAGTAAAATTTCTGATTGCCGCTTTGTTAATAAATTTTAGTTTGGTCATAGGCGGACTAATAATTGACTTAACGCAAGTTGTAAACAACACATTTCTCAACGCCATGGGAGACATAGCCGGACATTTGGGCGACGGACTGAATCCCGCCCAGATACTGCCGAGCGGAACTAACATAAACTCTTCTGAAGCAATTGCCGGAATGCTCATGGGTTCTATCGTGACATTGGTCTTTTCAATATTTTTACTATTCACTTTTTTAGTAAGCGTGGCCGTGCCTTTGACCGTCGCATTCGTTAGAATACCAATATTGTGGGCGCTGCTTATTGTATCGCCAATGGCCTGGCTTTTAAGCATCCTGCCGGCAACACGCAACGTCTATAACAACTGGTGGAAACACTTTCTTGCATGGAACTTATTCCTCCCATATTACCTGTTTTTTCTTTATTTTGCCCTGTATTTTTTGAGTAAAAAGGATGAAGTTCTCGCCGGACTTGGTCAAACTTTCGTATACTCTCCGCTGGTGGGATTGGATCCGCAGTCAAACTTTACCTTTGGCCTTCTGTTTTACTACATTCTCATAGCAATTTTCCTCATAGGCGGCACTAAAGTAGCCATGAACGCCGGCCGTTTTTCCGGAACAGGTATCGTCAGCGTGGCTCAGTGGGGGAGAGGCAGAGCGATGAGGTGGACGAGTGTCGAGGGCTGGAGACGAGGTGCACAACAAAAATTGGAGGAGATGCAAAAAGAGGGCTACGGATTCGGACAATACAGATTTGGGGGGGAGAAAGCGCTTGAAGCCGAGGTTCTTAGACGAGCCCGAATATTTGGTACCAAAGGCGCTCTTGAGAAAGGGGTAGAAGCTGAAAAAGAAAAACAGAAACCGTTCGTTCATGACATCGTTAAACTACAGGAACTTTCCACTAGCGGCAGCCGAGAACAACGGCTTGCCGCCAGAACACGGCTTGTTGAGCTCGGGGCACTATCGCCAAAACAGATTCAAGAAACTTACCAAATGTATGGTGGCAGTAGAAGTGAAGGTGCCCAGAAGTTTATCGGCGCCATTGATCCGTCTAAATACAAAAAGGACGAGCGCAGAGAATTATTCAACAATGTCACCAACATAGAGGCCAAGCAAAAGATCGCCGGTTCGATGATAGAAAAGGGCGAGTTTACTCAAGAAGAGATTCAGCAGACAGCTAGAGACTTATTCCAAACCAGACAAGCCATGAACGATTTTCTTGAAAAAGGCAAAAAGAAAAACCTTATCGCCACAGCCAGAGCAAAAGCCGCCTTGGGACTCCTTGAGGAAGGCCGAACACTTGCTAACGAAATTGCTGATAATGCAAAGAAGATAACAGACACTCAAATTTTAGAGCTAGATCCAAGCAACTTCGAAGTTAGAGACACGGATATGCCCGAGGAAGCTGACGCTAAGAGAACATTAGTGGAAGAACTGGGTAAAGTCTTCGAAAAGAACCCCAAGCGGCTTGAAAACATAACCCGCCAAGCAACCGGAGAATTACGAAGTAAGTTTGACACAATGCTAGTAAATAATCTTCACTCTGAAGCCCTTAGGATTAACGTAGACGTTGATTCTCTAAGAACTAAAAGGGCGGAACCTCTTGGTCAAATTGGTCAAATCGGGCAGGAGTTGGCCGACATACAAAATCAGATCAGCGGACTGGGCGGATTAGAGTCCCAGATTGATCCAAACGATCCTAACCCTAACAGTGACTACAATAAGCAAATTCGAACACAAATTAGCCAGCTGGAAAAACAGCGCGAGACAAAAGAAAAAGACGTCAGGTCCCTTCAGGAAAGAGTCGATAAAATTAACGAGCGGATAGAAACCGTAACTTCCAAACCAGGAACACGTGAGGGTTCGGAAGAAGAGACATAAAATATTCACATGATTTCTTACTATCAATATCTACAATTCAGTCCGTATTTTGCCCAACAAGACATAGAAAAAACCGATGACCGCATCAAATTTTTAAAGTCATTCGACAACCTGCCCCAACCAATAAAAGATTTGCTGACTTCGCTGGATACGACCGAAAAAATAATCAATACCGGTAAAACTTTCGGGCTTGATAACTATGACACTGAGGCTGTCTCATTTGTAGTAAGAAAAATCGCCGCCGGTGATACGTTTGTCGGTGAAGGAGCGAGCTTAATATCCACCGAAACAGAACTGCCGCTTGAAAAAGCAAAAAACTTACTTAGTTTAGTCGTTCGAGAAATACTATCACCGGCGCTAGAAGATGTTAAAAAAATACAAACTATAAAGTTCCCGCAAAGATTCGGCACTCCCGCTTCTGTTAATGCTCAAACTCCCCAAACCCCAACACGACCACCTATCAAGCAACCAGAATCGATCCAATCAGACAATCCTAACGTCATCAACTTACGGAACAGATAAAATATCTTGTCTCAATTTTGACCGTACGGTCAAAATTGAGACAAGATAAAGGGCCCTGTCATCCCGAATAAAGTAAGACGCCCAAAAGTGGGCGTCTACCGATGCGCTGAAAGCGCATCGGACTTTTTACGGGACAGGTCCGAACAGGGCCCGTTTGGCCGTCTCCTCGTTTTCCCGCCACCACTCTTCGGCGGTAGCTTTTGTCTCATCCTCGATGGCCTTCCTCGCCGCGTCGGTCTCGGCGATCAGCCGGTCGGCGAAGTCGATGAGAAACTGGTGCTCCACCGACACCGCGCCGACTGGACGCCACCCCAACCCGACGCCAAACACTTTTGAGTACCGATATAAAACCTCGTTTTCATCCTCAAAAAGTTTAACCGTCTTGCTTTTTGGATGTTTGCCACTGTTGAATCTGCTGTCCTTTTTCAGACAGCCGCCGAGATAGCAAACAACCTCCATTTTCGTGCGTCGGCAAGACTCTTGCCGTTGAACCTCGACAAAGCCCTTGACGACACCCCCATTCGTCTGAACGAAAGTTTTACACTCGATCGCATCAAAAGCGAGCCTCTTGGTTACTCGCCGTGCCTTCCACTCCGCGCCCAGCCGTTCAAGGGCTTGGAGCGCTTCCAACATCTTCTGCATCTGCATGAACCTCCTATTGCTTTATTATACACCAAAACCACTTAAAAGTCAATATATTATTGACTATTTTACAGCGTTTTTAGTGAAAAACCTGCTATGCTTAGGCCATACGGTAGTTCAACAAGGTAATGTGATAAACTTAAGAAACAGAAAAAATACATAACCAACAACCGACTACCAACAACAAAAAGTTGTAGGTTGTAGGTCAGTTGTGAGATTTCAATTGCCACAATTTATAGAAACGGAAATAAGTTGAACTACTAGCTACTATCTGCTACAATAAACTCGTGATGGTAATAAAGAAGAAAAATATATACTCTATTAAAACAAGAAACGGCACGTTTAAGGTTAGGATTTGGTGGGATAAAAACGACAAGGTTTACCTCGTAAAAGGCGTCAACTTCCCAGATGTAATTACTTTTGGAAGTACTGTCGCAAAGGCAAAAAAAATGGCCAAAGACGCTTTGGAACTTTACTGCGAATGTCTTTTAGATGAGGATAAGATAATCATTGACGACGAGAGAAAAGCAATCGGCCGACTCCCCAAATCGCACGTATTTCCGCTCTTCAAATGAGCTTCTTGCCAATACTTAGATCTAAGGAACTTATTGCTGTTTTAATAAAAACAGGGTTTAGAATTATTAACCAGACAGGGAGTCATGTTAGATTGCGACACATTTTTAATCCCACAAGACAAACCTCTGTGCCTGTTCACGCAGTAACGCTTCCAAAGTGGCTCATCAAGGAAATTTTGAAACAGACAAAAATTTCCGTTAAAGAACTACGGAATCTTCTCGGTAAAAAGTGAGACAAGACCGCTCAAAACGGCCTTGTTGACTACTCCGGGCTATGTAAGCTCCCTAATCTGATATAATTAGGTAGGTGAGATTTCAATTGCCACAATTTATAGAAACGGAAATAAAACTGGTCGGACCTTTGACTTTGAAAGGTCATGGGTGCTGTTTAACCAGAAATTTCGTCTCCGATTCAAAGAACTTTTTGACTTCGGGCCAGCGAATTTCTTTGAGCATTCTGGGCATCTTCTGCTCATCAGCATCCTTAAAATAAGTAAGAGCTTTTATAATATACATCCTGTTTTGGCGAAGAACTTTAAACTTTCTATCATACAGATCGAGAACATCTTTCAATGAATAAAGTTTTTCTAAAGCCAGAATAAAATAAAGGTCTATGAAATCGCGCTTAGTGCCCCTGTCCGAAATAGCTAGAAGTTTCATAGATGCGATGTCTTCAATAGCCGCGACTTTTATTCCCGAAAAATCTTCCGGCTGCCCAAGCCACTCGTAATCGTAGAAAAATATGCTGAATTTTGTTTTTTTAACGTATCCTAAAATTGTCCTCCAGGCTATCTTCTCTAACTCAAAATCCAGCGGCAAAGATAAGAGCCGTTTAACCACCTCTTGTTCTTCAAATTCTTTTTTAGAAAAAAAGTCCAAATCAACGGAAACGCGATGACCCAAACGCAAAGCCAAAGCAGTGCCTCCGGCTAAATATGCGTCATCTAAAATTCCGCTTTCGCCTAGTACGGCCAAAGCTCTTTTTGCGTTTCCGGGTAAGACCTCCTCAAACATAAAATTTGATTTTCCTGCAAGTTAAAGAATGCCTTCCAAAAGTAGATCGTCCTGGGAGAAAACCCCCGACTAGTCGTAAAAACATCGCGGATCTTGCTTTTGTCAAACTTCGCGAACAACCAGTGAATCGCCTCCAGATCGCCATATTCCAAAATTCTGGCAATCATATACTTACCATCTTTTTCTAAATTCAAAGCATTGGGGTCAACATCCCAAAAAAATCTTTTGATATTAGCGGGGATTTCTGTCCTCATTTTTATTAACTGAGGTCATCTCGAAACCCTCTCTCGAGGTAGAATTCCCATATATGAGCCGAGGGAAAATGAAAATTCTGAAACATATCCTCTGCGATATGTCGAGGAATTTTTTTTCATGAAGCCGCAGGCCATATATGGGAATTATAGCCGAATACGGGATTTTGAGATGACCTCATAATATCATATCTCCGCTTTAAAGCAACGCGTCGTTTACCGGGCCTGTTGACTACTTTGCGGCGCTTCCGACAAAAACCTGCTATAATTAACTTAAAAAAACAGATAAACGCCGATGGATCGCTGATAGGACGCCGAAAACGGTCAGGCCAGCTTAGCTGGCTCAGCGACAAATCAGCATAATAATCAGCGTTAATTCAGCGATATGCGCTTCCAATTGCCACAATTTATAGAAACGGAAACAAAACTGGTCGGACCTTTGACTTTGAAACAATTTCTATGGGTTGCCGGCGGGGTATCAATATTATTTTTAATGTTTATGACTTTGCAAGTAAGTTTTCTGTTCTTTCTCATCGGCATACCCGTAGCCGCATTATTTCTGGCTCTTGCATTCCTAAAAATAGAGGGGATACCGTTGATCAACTACATAGCGTACTTGTTATCATACTTGTTGAATCCGAAGAGATACGTTTTCCGTAAAGAAGATAATAACAAATTCACCTAATTGTCTAATTCACCTAATAAAATTTCAAATTCATTAATTCTCTAATTTCTTTATTTGGCATTTTATTAGAAATTAGGTGAATTAGGTGAATTAGAAATTTACAAGCTATGGCTAACCAAACTACATCCCAACTGATACCAATTGAGAATATACGAGAGAGTATTGTCATTCTCAAAAACGGTTCTCTCCGAATGATTCTTGAGATTTCGTCTATAAATTTTGAGTTGAGATCAGCCGACGAACAGGTCGCCATACTTCAGGGTTTCCAAAGATTCTTAAATTCAATTGACTTCCCTCTGCAAATTATAATTAGTTCCCGCGAATTGGATATCAGCGGTTACATAAAAACGGTCGAGCAAATCGTGGAATCAACCGATAACGAACTCCTTAGAATTCAAGCCTCTGAATATGTCCGATTCGTAACGGAGCTCTCGGATCTTTCAAACATAGTGTCAAAAAAATTCTATATTGTAGTCCCTTTTTATATTTATGAGACGCCCCAGACAAGCGGCTTAATTCAAAGTTTAAAGGGGATATTAAATCCGAAAGGGGTGGCAAAAGAGTTTACGGAAGAACAGTTTAACGCTTACAAAACCCAATTGCTTCAAAAGTCAGAGCTAATCTATGGGGGGCTTGTCGGTTTAGGACTAAAGGCAAGAACACTTGAGGACGAGGAACTAAAGAATTTATACTATCAATTATATAACCCTGAAAAATAATTCAAAATGCAAAATGAAAAAGATATTCGATTTTTGATTTATTAAGGCTAAAGTAAATTAATTCATTTTTACATGGCAAATACGGGAAAAACTAGAAACACTTTATCGGAGTATCTCGCTCCCGGGGCTTTTAACATAGCTCCGACATACATACAATTGGGGGACAAATTTGCAAGAACAATTTTCCTTGCAACATATCCGAGGTATCTGCAAACTAACTGGTTTTCACCCGTTATTAATTTAGACAGAGTTTTTGACATTTCCATTTTTGTTTTGCCTAAAAATACGGCGGCGGTTCTAAAACAACTCCGGGACCAGCTTACACGACTTGAATCTCAAGTTATGGAAGGGGCATCAAAGGGCCAAGTCAGAGATCCTATGCTAGAGACGGCGATACAAGATATAGAAGTGCTTCGTGACCGTCTTCAGCAGGGGACGGATAAATTTTTTGAACTTGGAATTTATATAACAATCTATGAAGACAGTTTAAAAGAATTGGACGAGACCGAGAGTAAGTTGAGGGGCATGATGGAATATCAGCTTGTGTTTCCAAAAGCAGCAACATTCAGAATGTTCGAGGGCTTCAATTCAACTCTGCCCGTCAATGATGACCGTCTTAATATTCACACTTCTTTAAATACCGAACCATTGTCGTCAGTTTTCCCGTTTGTATCGTTTGATCTTACTTCAAATGACGGCATACTTTACGGAATCAACACACACAATAATTCGCTGGTCCTATTTGACAGGTTCCAGCTGGAGAATTACAACACCGTCGTTTTCGGAAAATCGGGTGGGGGCAAAAGTTACACAATCAAGCTTGAAATATTGAGAAGCTTGATTTTTGACACCCAGGTTCTGGTCATAGATCCCGAGGACGAATACAAATATCTTGCTGAAACTGTGGGCGGTACGGCTGTAAAGATTTCCATTTCCTCTGACCAGCACATAAACCCTTTTGATCTGCCCGCCTTAAAACCAGATGAATCTCCAGCTGACGTATTTAAATTCCACATTCTGAACCTCACGGGGCTTTTACGCCTTATGTTGGGAGAATTGACTCCAGAAGAAAGCGCGATATTAGACGAGGCATTAATACAAACTTACGCAATAAAAGACATCGTTCCGGAAACTGACTTTTCTAAAGCGGCGCCGCCGGTTTTATCTGATCTCCAGAACATACTTGAGGGATTGACCGGAGCTGAATCAATGGCGACTCGATTGAAAAAATATACTCAAGGAACTTTTGCCGGATTTTTAAATATGCCGACTAACGTTTCATTGGACAATAATTTAGTTGTGTTCAGCATAAGAGATATGGAAGAAGAACTTAGGCCAATCGCGATGTACTCCATACTCAACTATATTTGGACCTCCGTAAGAAGGGTCCAAAAAAAGCGCCTCCTGATAGTCGATGAGGCATGGTGGCTTATGAAGTATGAGATCGGGGCAGCATTTTTGTCCAATGTCGCTAAGAGAGCCAGAAAATATTATCTTGGCCTTACTACAATTTCACAGGATATCGCGGATATGCTTTCCAGCGATCGGGGTAAAAGTATCGTAACCAACTCGTCAATGCAAATTTTGATGAAACAGTCGCCGGCGGCAATTGATATCGTCCAAAAAACATTCAATCTCACTGACGCCGAGAAATACTACCTTTTGGAAGCAAGGGTAGGTTTCGGATTATTCTTCGTCGGTCAAAATCACGTCGGCATCAGAGTCGTGGCGTCATACGCCGAAGACCAGATAATAACCTCCGACCCTAAACAAATACTTGAGATAGAGAAGGCAAAAGAAGAATGGGCGAAGTTGGGAAGCTAAGAGCTTCTCAACTTGTTCGAATTGTTTGAAATGTTCGATCGTTTCACTTGTTGGAATTGTTCAATTCAAACATATTCATCATTTCCAACATTTCCATTAATTATCATGCCTGAACCAATAAACTACAACCGAATCGTTGACGAGGCGATAGAAGACGAGCTGGACAAAGAAGAGCAATATGCCGAAGAGCTTGTTGCAGATCAGGAGCTTTATGCCGCACAAGCAGAAGCGGTAGAATTGCATAATCAAGGACAAGAGTTCCGTCATCCGTCTTATTTTAAATATTTTGTTGTGTTGGGACCCCTTGCAGTCATTGTTGATATTATCGATTTCGTGGACTTAAGCGGATTAGGGATACTACTCGGAAGAATGATTTCCTTTGCCGCTTCGGCAGCTATAATTCTTATTTTCTGGTTCACAAACACAAATCAAAAAAGAGCCGATGAGTATGTTGAGAATATCCAAAAAAGAGCAGAGGTCATTGCTGCGAGAATAGCTAATGCTGAAAAAAATATTTTAAGGGTAGCGCGGCTAAGCCGCAAAGTTCCGGGAGCAAAACAATTATACCGCAAGTTCCATTTGAGAGCTATCAGACGGACAAGAATAGCGCTAAGAAAAATCGGGAAAAGCACCAAAAATCCTCTTTTAAGATCTGCGGCAGCCGGCACCCTGAATTTAGTGCCGCTTCTTGCGCTTATCCCTTGGATGTCGGTCGGAATATGGCTAAGCTATCGAGCTGAAAAAGAGAGCTACAAAAATGCAGAGGAGGCATCAAATTCGGTTTTGGAAGCAACCGGAGAAACGGGAACCGCATAAGACTTTTGAAATTTAAAAATAAAGAAGCTAAGAAATAAAGTGAGGGTCAGAAATCTTAATTTCTAATTATCTTAATTTCTCAATTTCTTTCAACGTGGAGCGAAAATTTCTTATAATCTCAATATTCATAACCACAGGTGCCATTGCGTTTTTGTCCGGCTATCTTCTAATGCCGGAAGGGGGACTGAAGAAACAAGCCGGATTGATTACGGAAAGATTCAATAGCAAGGTTGAAGTTAACTCTTCCGAGAACAAAACTTCGGGCACTGTACTCTTGAATAGCAGAAAATTCATCACTTTTGTAAACCCTTTTTCCAACTTTAAAAAAATTGTGGCGGTGGCAAATAACAGCGATATCGTTGAAATAGACACAGCTAATTTAACAGAAAAAGTAGTCTATACTGGTCAGACCAGTATAGCAGAAGCGGTGTTATCGCCTACGGGCGACTCAATAATTTATTCTTTTTACGATACGGCAAACACCAAAAAGTGGGTTTATCTGAATTTGAAAAGTAGAGAGTCGGTCGAGATAGAAGGCAATCTTAAGTCCGCTGTTTTTTCTCCGCAAGGCGACCAAGCGGTATATTTACTTACTAACGACGGGGGAGAGAAGTTGCTTATTTCCAAAGACGGAAAAATTATCAAACAAGCGCTCAAAACACGTCTTGGCGCCACCCTAATCGCTTGGCCTTCGAAGAACTTTGTGGCTATAACGTCCTACGACAAAAGCGGGTATGGTGACTTATTTACTTTACAAAACAGCGGAGATCTCAATAAGATTCTTTCTTATCAATATGACCTTAATGTGAGGTGGTCGCCTTTAGGAGAAGGGGTAGTATTTTCTGCCAAAGATGAAGCCGGCGTTGATCGTTTATTCTATCGAGATATTAAAAATAACAGCGCGGTTGTTGGTTTAGAGGTAGCCATCAATGCTTCAAAATGCGCCTGGGCGAGTGAAAGAGAAGTTATCTGCGGACTTACAAATCAGGTTCAGCTCAAGGACGAATTTTACAGTATTAACCTGACCGACGGAACCAAAAAGCTGGTCGCAACACCAAACATAAATTTGCTCATTAAAGAACTGGCCCTCAACCGGTCGGGGGACATTATTTTTGTGCTCAATGACATAGATAGTAAACTCTACGCACTAAAGTTAAAATAGGCGTAAGATTTTATTACACGCCCATTAGAAAATCTTGCCCATAAAGACGGGCTTTCATTATTTCTGACCTCACGGGATTGTAACATTTCGGCTAGCCCCGGCATTATACTTAGTAGTCAGTTTTTACGTATTCATATATGAACCAAAATGAAGAGGAAATGCTGGTAAAAAGGGCCCAGAATGGTGACCGCGAAGCATTGGGTCAGCTTTGGGACGCACTAACCCCTAAGCTCTTCGGTTACTTAATAAATGTTACACACGATCGGATGTTGGCAGAAGATATATTTCAAACAACTTGGTTTAAAGCAATTAATAATCTTGCTCATTTTCAACTGCGCGGAGTCGGTTTTAGTGCTTGGCTTTTTGCCATTGCCAAAAACGAATATCGCCAGTATTGGCGTAAACAAAAACGGGAAATAGCGTTTGATCCAGTTGAACACGACCCACAAGACCCAGACCAAAAAGACATCGAATCTAAAATTTTTATTGAACAGGTGCTTGGTCTGCTTTCCGAAGAAGATCGAGAGCTTATCCGTCTTCGTTATATCGCCGATCTTCCGGTCCGCGATATCGCTTTAATTCTTAAGCTTAACTTTGTGACGGTGCGTGTGCGCATCCACCGAGCTATCGCCAGATTGCGTGCCGCCATCGCCGCTTAAATAACAATATGAATAAATTTTTTAGAACAATTGAAGAAATACTTGTTGATTGGGGACGTAAACAGCGCCAACTTCCTTCTCGCGGTGAAACGTTGAGAAGCGAAATCCTTGCCAGACTGCCCTCAGCGTTACCTCAAACTCTGTCTCGACCCCAGCGTTGGCCTTGGTTTACTTTTGCTTTTTCCGGCCTGGCGCTTATTTCGTTGTTCATTAATTACTTGCCTTTTAGTTATCGTGAATTTTATCCCCGGCAACTACCAACTGGAATTTACAAAGACACCAAGCCATTAAACAATTTTTCTGTAAACGAACGTGAGTATTCCCCCTACCCGAGACCAGACTCTGGAATTCCGATCACTGACACACGTGAATTTCTAAAAACCGATTATTATGCTATCATCCACACCCGCAAAGCGGAAGAACTGGTTTACCGCATCAAACTCATAGTTCGGGAATCTTTTGACGGTCGGGTGGACAGCTCTAATAGCTCTAAACGCTCCGGCTATGTGAGTTTTATCGTACCAGCCAATAAATTTGAAGACTTCCGCTGGATGATGAAAGATTTGGCTGGCGAACGATTTTTGATGGAAAATATTTACACGGAAAATCTGCTTCCGCAAAAACAAACTATTGAGCAGCAGAAAAAAAATATGGAAGAAACGGCTACCCAATTAAAACAAGGCCGAAACCAACTCAACTCTAGCCATAAACTAATAGTAGCCTCAATCCAATCCAAGATTGATCGAATTGAAAAAGATTTAACTGCGCTTAAAATCAAGCTTGATGTTACCAGCGATCCGGCGAAAAGAGAAGCACTGAAAGCTCAGGAAAAAGATTTACTGACGGAAAAGGCCGGTCGGGAAAACGAACTCTCCAACGAAAACAGTATTTATACAAAAAAGTTTAACTCCCTGAATGTACAGATTCGCGACAACGAGGTAGCGCTCGCTAGCTTAACCAAACAGGATCAAGATTTAATTGACACCGTGGCTACTGTCCGTGGAACGATCTACCTTAACTGGATCAGTATTTGGGAAGTGGTTCGGCTGTATGTCCCAATCAATCTTGGTTTCTTGTTGTTCGGCGCAGCAGCGATTGTCGCTTACTTTATCCAGCATCGAAAACCCCGCTTGTTATTGCCCAACTAAAGAAGTGTGAGATAAGTTGTAGCAGTAGGCCCATCAAAAACCGGCCTTTTGGGCCGAATTTAAGCCATATAAAAGCTATACTGACAAACTTGAAAATTTAAGGATGTGTCGTGGTATCTCAAACACCTATCGCAATTTTATCACTTGATCCATCCTACTGAACCGCCTAAGCGAGCGACTTCTACGGATACGGTTTAATTATAATCCTCCTTTGCGGTTCAACACCAATACTTTCTGTGGCGATATCGGGGCAAGCCGCCAGTTCCATGTGAACTATTCTCCTTTCGTAAGCAGACATAGGAAACAAGGCCTCGGCTTTCTGTGTATTCCTCACTCTTGCAACGGCTTGTTTGGCCACATCAATAAGAAAAGTGGCCCGAGACTTTCTGTAGTCATTTACGTCTAGAACGATTGTCCCCTCTCTACCGTCCTTGACCAATATAGCCCTAAGCACGTGTTCCATGGCCTGCAGGTTTTGGCCATTCTTACCGATCAAAAATCTGGCGTTGTCAGGGGTCTGGACAGACACAACTACAGCCCCTTCTCCGTGGCTGTCGCCCGGTTCTTCTTTAACTTCTACCCGACATTCGATGTTCATAAAGCCGACCATTTTTTCTATTGTCTTTTGTACTTCGTCTTTGTCTAATTTTTTATTCGCCTCACTCAATCTAGCGACTAGCGACTAGCGACTAGCGACTAGTTTTTTACTAGTGGTTAGTAGCTAGTAGCTTTTCTTTTGATATACGTCTGTTCAAACACTGAAAACACCGTAGTTGTTATCCAATAAAGAATAAGGCCTGTCGGCAAATTCCAACCAATAATTATAATCATAATTGGGAAAAAATACAACATCTGTTTGCTTAAAGCCGCCAGTTCTTTATTGGGACCGGAATTAGACTGCAAAGCCATACTTTGTTTTGATTGTATAAACTGCAACCCTCCTGCTATTAGCGTCAAGGTGTGGCTATTTTTAACAACATCAAAAACTCCCAAAAAACTATGGCCGACTGTTTCCGGCGCAGAGATAAAACTATAAAGCAGAACTAGGCTTTCTTCTGTAATCCCTTTTATAAAAACCTGGTAGAGGGCGATGAGAATCGGCAGTTGTATTAACAGGGGCAGGCACCCTGACAAAGGGTTGACATTATTTTCTTTATATAATTTAAGTATAGCTGCGGATTGTGCCGCGGTGTCGTTTTTAAATTTAGTTTTAACTTCTTCTATCTTAGGCGCTAAATCTTTCATTAATTTTTGGGATTTAATCATCTTCAAAGACAAGGGCATGAATAAAACCCTGATAATTACGGTCAAGACGATAATGGTTACCCCCAAATCGCCGCCAGGAATTAAGGTCTGGAGATAAACCATAATATTAAATAGGGGGCGATATAAAATTTCGTTATAGATACCTAACATCTGTTTGAAATGTTGGAAATGTTCGAGTTGTTGGAGATGTTGAAAGAAATATCAAGCGATAGCGATCCATCAATTCGAACATCTCAAACAAGCGAAGCGATCCAACGATTTATTTTGCATTTACGGCATATCTATCCCACCTTTCAAAAAAGGGGAGCACTTCAAAATACGCAGAAATGATTTTGTTGAACCCTTAACAACGCCGTATTTTTGTATCGCTCTTATGGCATAATCAGAACAAGTCGGATAAAATTTACAATCAGCGTAAAACAAAAGGGGCGGTTTTAAGGTTCTTAAAACCAAAGACAGTTTTTTGTAAGTAAAAATTATGTTTAAAACCAGATCTTTCATATTTTTAATAATATTTTTTCTAACTCCGGGACCAAATACTTAAAGCAGTTTTTATCCAGTTTTTCTGGTATTAAAATTATGGTATCGTAGTTTTTTTTAAGCGCCGGCAGGGTCTTTCTTATTTTTTCGGAAAACATTCTTTTTATTCTATGCCGGTCCACGGCAAGAGGAATATATTTAGCTGACATTATGAAAGCAAATCTAGAATTTTCTTTTTGGTTGATTAAAAACCTAATAAATAAAAAACTGCCCTTAACAGTTCTGCCGTTTTTGAAAACACGATCTATATCCTTTTTGCTGGATAATCTATTCTTCTTGGGTAATGCCACACATGATATGTCGAGATACCGATATATCGAAATATCGAAATATCAGACTGTTAGTCGTTTTCTTCCTTTTTTTCTTCTCCTCGCTAGAACTGCTCTGCCAAATTTTGTTCCAGATCTTGTTAGAAAACCGTGTTTTCTCTTTCTTTTTTTCTTTTTTGGCCTATATAAAGTTGACTTCATACACATTATTCTATGGTTTTTAAGAATTGGGGTCAACTCCTGTCCCTGAAGAGTAGAACTTTAAAAAAATATTCTTTCACGTCCTAATGCTCACTATTTAGTATTAATGTATCCTACAATGATTTTTATTAGACCTTAGGCGAATACCACGCCGTCAGGACGTGGATGAAGCCAAGCCCATAGCGCAGTCCGACCCAGATTGCCAAAGGCAATCGTTGTCAGATAAGCGGATGGTCTAAAAAACTACAAGCCGCATCAAATACAACCGAATGGTTGCGCAGAAGGTTTATTTTTATATTACGCTACTCTTCAAGGGCGAGGTCAATATTGCCTTTATTTTCCCACTTGTTATACACACCTTATACACCGTTTTGATTGTTTTATTTATTTTAGTTTTTTATTAAAGTGGTGGTAGTGAATTTATTCAGCAATGCTGAATAAATCGCAGATCAACGCAGAAAAAAATTCGCATTAATTTCCACGTAAGTCCGGTCAGATCGCATTGCGATTTTCAGTCCGCGTAGTTCCGCGATTTTTAAACATTGTTTAAAAAAATAATGACCAACGAAGAGCTTTGGAAAGCAGTGCTTGGCGAAATGGAGTTATCCCTTTCTCGGGCTAATTTTATAACCTGGTTTAAAAATACTTTTGTTTTGTCTAAAGACAAGAATATTGTAGTTGTAAGCGTCCCAAACGGATTTATCAAGGAATGGCTTGAAAATAAGTTCAATAAAAAAATACTTTTATCAGTCAGGAATCTCGCCCCTGAAATACGAGAAGTCCGTTATGCAATTGGCCGTCCTAAGATAGAGTTGGCTAAGCATGATTTTTCTAATGCTATATTAGAAAGAGAGCTGGAAGACAGGTCTGTTGCAGATACTGACAAAGACGTGGATAAAGCTACTAATTTAAACAAAAAGTATACTTTTGAGTCATTTGTAGTCGGTTCCAGTAATGAGCTGGCCCACGCCGCTTGTTTGGCAGTAACAAAAAATATCGGCAAACTTTATAATCCTTTATTTTTATATGGCGGAGTGGGGCTGGGTAAGACACACCTTCTTCAAGCAATAGGAAACAAGCTTCTGACCGAGAATACCTCAAAAAGTATTCTCTATATATCGGCGGAAAGATTCACGGGAAGCATCATGGAAGCGCTTATTAATAAAACAATAGAAGATTTAAAGACCAGATACTCCCAACTGGATCTCTTGATGATAGACGATATTCAATTCATAGCCGGTAAAGAGAGAACGCAGGAGATAATTTTTACTATTTTTAATGAGCTGCACGGTAAAAATAAGCAAGTAATTCTCTCTTCAGACAGACCCCCGAAAGCAATCCCTGCTTTGGAAGAACGGCTAAGATCTCGTTTTGAAGGAGGTATGATAGCGGATATAGGAGTCCCTGATTTTGAAACACGATTAGCAATATTAAAACAAAAAAGTCATAATAAAAATTATGATTTTAATGAGGAAGTGCTTACTTATATCGCTACTCATATTCAAAACAATGTTAGAGAGCTTGAAGGAGCATTGAATAGAGTAGGTGCTTTTAGCCAAATCTATAATAGAATTCCGGATCTAAAGGAAGCCAAAAATATTCTTGTTACATATTTAAGCAGTCCCTACAGAAAGACTTCTCCGCAAATAATACTTAAATCAGTAGCTGAATTCTATAATATATCTTTAAGCGACCTTGTTAAAAGAAGCAGGAAGAAAGAAATTGTAAAACCCCGCCAAATTGCTATGTTTTTATTAAGAGAAGAAACAAAATTATCTTTCCCTGAAATTGGACAAAAACTAGGCGGACGTGATCACTCAACAGTTATTCATGCGTGCGAAAAAGTAAGATCAGATTCATCTGTCGATGAGCCATTGAAACAAGATTTAGTGCTTATTAGAGAACGTGTTTATAATTCTTTTGATAAATAGTTGATAATTAGTTGGTTAAAAATTATAAATTATAAAGATTATCTAATTGTCCACTAAAGTTAACTTTTATTTCAGAGTTAATAAATACTTTATAAACAATTATTTTTAAATTTTAAACAAGTAATTATCCCTTTATATCTATATTTTTGAGTGTATTAATATATATTATCAACAAAATTAGTTCCTATAATAACTAATAATATATTTTATATAAAGTAATTATTATGAAAGTAATTGTAAACCAAAAAAATTTAAAAACCGCTTTAGGGTTAGTAGAGAAAATAGTTTCCAAAAACCCTTCTTTGCCTATTTTAAACAATATATTAATAAAAACAGATAACGGCCGTCTGAAGATTTCTTCTACTAATTTAGAGATAGGTATTAATTATATGATAGGAGCTAAAATAGATGAAGTGGGAGAGATAGCTATACCAGCTAGAGTATCATCTGATTTTATTAACAATATACTTGATGAAAAAATTATTCTTCATACAAAAAATAATATCCTTTATATTAATTCTGAAAAATATAAAACTCAAATTTTAGGTTTTGATCCAAAAGATTTTCCAATTATCCCTAAAATAAAAAACGAACCAGCAACTATTATTTCTTCTAGAATATTAAAAAACCTTTTATTTTCTATTGTTGACTCGATAGCTTTATCGGAAACAAGGCCGGAATTAGCCGGTGTTTATACTGACTTTGGTTCAAAAAAGATTACATTTGCCGCCACTGACAGTTTTCGTTTATCAGAAATTAAATTTGATTCTAAAAACAGCGATCAACACAACGTTATAATCCCGAGAAATACCGCTATTGAGTTGATAAGAATAGCCGGTGATATTGACGGGGATCTTGAAATAAAAATTGGAGATAACCAGATTTCCTTCTCCAATAATGAGTTTGAGTTAGTTTCCCGTCTTATCGACGGGAATTATCCCGATTACAAGAAAGTAATACCGACTAAATTTTTATCTAAAATCCTTATAAATAAAAACGACTTGGAAAAAGACATCAGATTAGCCGGATTATTTTCATCCCATATAGCGGATGTTAAATTAATATGTTCTGATGAGGCAATAATTTTAAAATCAAAAAATTCCGATAAAGGAGAAATAGAAACTGTTATTCCGGCTGTTTTAAAAAATGATCCCTTTGAAATCTCTGTTAACTACCACTACTTGCTGGATGGTTTGAAAATAATAGATACCGATAAAGTTGTCTTAGAATTTAACGGTAGCGGCAGTCCCCTCGTGTTAAGGCCAAATGACGCTAATAAAGAATTGACCTATCTGATAATGCCTCTTCGAGGATAGCACCCAAATTTACGAATGAACCCCAATTTACGAATAAATATTAGTAATTAGGGCCAATTAGTATGTTGGGGCGTGACTAATGTTTAAGAATATCTCTATTCTCTTTCACAAAAAAAAAGAAACAATAGAAGAGGAATTGGATATGAAAACAAAAGTAGATGAAATACTCTCAGGATTTATACAGAAAGAGATACTGAAAAATTCAGGCTTGGATTGCCAATTTTCCTACGCCATTAATAAGGGTATTATAAAAATAGAGACAAGTAATAAAATTATTGCTCAAGAGATTGCCTTAAGAATAAGAGGTCTTGAAGAAAAGTTAAAGAGAGAAGGAGTGGTATTTAGGAAATTGCTAATATAGAAGTTTCTAAAATTTTGATATTTGATATTCAATCTAGAGAAAAGAATTTTCTCACACTCCGCTCCCAATTTTTGAATTGGTCACTGTTTTGGTTGACATAGTAAAGTATGTTATGGGGGTTAGAACTGTCATAACTTCCGTTTAACATTGTTGTGGAGGATGTTACTAAATCAGGTTTTACAAAATTTTCGTCAGGCGATTCTTGAAGTGCTTTTGTCATAAATTCATGCCAAATAGGACCGGCAGCGCTTATACCGGCTCCTTCCTGAGTCATTGATTCTTGTCTGTTGTTCCCGACCCAGACACCGACTGCCACCGTGGGACTGTAACCGATAACCCATGCGTCCCTGTTCTCTTGTGTAGTGCCTGTCTTGGCCGCAACTGATCTGCCGGGCAGGTATAGAGAACTTGAATAGCCGAACACCGGCGCTCTGGCGCTGTTATCTGATAGAACGTCTGAAACAAGACGGGCTGTTTGAGAATCAAGGACCCTTTTCGGATCTGAAGCGTGGTTTTCCAAGACCGTTCCATTCGCCGACTCAATTCTTTTTATAAAGTACCAGGGGTTTCTTACGCCGTCGTTGGCAAATACACTGTATGCCGAAACGATATCTACTGGTTTGACCTCCGCTCCGCCAAGGACGAGAGATAATCCGAACCTCGATCGATCCTGAAGCGTGGTGATTCCTATTTTTTCGGCGAGATCTATCGTATCATTCACGCCGGCTAAATACAGCGTTTTTACTGAAGGGACGTTAAGCGATTGGGCAAGACCTTGTCTCATGGTAACCGGCCCCCTGAATTTTCCGTCGTAGTTCCGTGGGTGATAACAATCTAATCCATACTTGTCCTTTTCTTGTTCCGTGTCTGGAGAGCAGTTCGGATTAAACTCTGTCTTGGTGTCAAATAGGACAGTAAAATCAGGGTACCCTTTTTGGAAGGCAACGGCGTAAGCAAATGGCTTGAATGCCGAACCCGGCTGTCTTTTTGCGGTCGCAACGTTAAAGTTTCCCTCATTTTCAATGTCGGAATAGTCGGTAGAACCGACAAGAGAAAGTACCTCGCCTGTTTTAGGGTCGATGGCAACGAGGGCGGCGTTGGAGGCCTTATACTTTTCTTTATTGATCTTGGTGTACTTACTGATCGTTTCTTCCGCTGCTGTCTGGAATTCAGCATCGAGAGTGGTCGTGACTTTCAAACCCCCGCTTTCAACGACGTCTCTGCTGTATTTATTTTCAAGATATTCTTGAACCATTATCACAAAGTGAAGAGCAAAATCGTCCCCGACGTTAAAATTGAAGTTAGCCTTCTCATTCGTTGTCTCCTCATACTCTCCGGTTGTTATCACATTTAAAGCAAGCATCCGATTAAGAAGAACATTTTTTCTAGCCACTAATTCGCTGACATTATTGCCGTAGGGAGAATAGTATGAGGGGGCTTTAATAAGAGAGGCAAGTATCGCTGACTCGTTTATAGTCAATTCCGATGCGGTTTTACCGAAAAATGTTTTTGAAGCGGCTTCTATACCATAAGCATTAGAGCCGTAAGGAATTTGGTTCAAATACATCCAAAGTATCTCATCTTTAGTGAATCTTTTCTCCACCTCTATAGACAAAAGTGCTTCTCTGACCTTTCTTGTAAGCGTTTTTTCGTCGCCTAAGAGGGTTTTTTTAACCAGTTGCTGGGTAATGGTTGAACCGCCTTGGGACAAGTCAAAATCTCGCAGGTCTTTTAAAAGCGCTCTTGCAATACCCTTGAGATCGAGTCCTTTGTGGCTGTAAAAGTCAGCATCCTCTGAAGCGAGGGTTGCTTTCTTTACCGACTCCGGTATCTGGTCCCAAGGGATGATAGTTCTTTTTTCTTCGCCATGGATATCGTATAGCAAAATCTCGCCGGTCTTATCGTATATCTTAGTTGATTCGGTAACCTTCCGTATGGCGATTGATTCGGGAGCAGGGAGGGTCAACTCGATATATATGAATAAAACCAGGAAAGAAATAACCCCTATCACGAACAGCCACAAAAAAAGCATAAGCAATGCTTTAGCAATTTTTGGCAGTTTTCGCCTTTTATCCATTTGAATGTCTCATGATACCGTAAAAGGCCCCAAAAATCCAGTGCTTTCAAGACAGGTGTTTTGTGGTATTATTTAAAAGTATGATTGACATAGTTACAGATAAAAAAAGAATTGAAGAAATATTTAACAGGGGCGTGGTGACTCAAATCATTCCTTCAAAAGAAGAACTTTTAAAGCGCCTTCTTTCGGGAGATCGATTAAGAATCTATATTGGAGCCGATCCGACTTCTGACTCTTTGCACTTGAGCCATGCCAAGAATTATATGTTTCTTGAAGAGTTAAGACAGCTTGGGCACGAGGTTATAGTTTTAGTCGGCGACTTTACCGCTCAAATAGGCGACCCTACCGACAGCAGTGTCGCCAGAAAGCGACTTACGGAGGAGCAGGTGCGAGAAAACGTAAAGAGCTGGATAGAACAGATCAAGCCACTGATGGATTTTAACGACAAAGAAAATCCGCCCCGTATTTTATATAACAGCGAGTGGCTTTCAAAAATGACATGGAAAGATGAAATTGAACTGGCTTATAACTTTACTACCCAACAAATGCTTGAGAGAGACATGTTTCAAAAAAGAATTAAAAATGATATGCCAATATACTTACCCGAACTGCAATACCCGTTAATGCAAGGTTACGATAGTGTGGCGATGGATGTAGATGCGGAGCTTTGCGGAACAGATCAGATTTTTAACGCTCTTGTCGGGCGAACTCTTTTAAAGCGTCTGAAAAACAAAGAGAAGTTTGTTATTGCGGTTAACTTGATGGAAAACCCCAAGACAGAGGAGTTGATGTCAAAGAGTAAAGGAACGGGAGTTTTCCTTTCATCTCCACCAAACGAGATGTTCGGAGCAATAATGGCTCAACCGGACGAGATGGTAGAAGTTTTGTTCTCCAATGTTACCAGAATACCGTTGTCTGAAAAAGACAAAATTATGAAACTTGGTCCTAGAGATTCTAAAATGTTGGTTGCCCAAGATATTGTCAAGAGGTTCTACGGCGAGAAAGAAGCGGAAAAAGCCAGAGACGAGTGGGAGGGAGTGTTCTCTAAAGGAGAATTTCCCAGCGAGATGGAAGAAGTTGAAGGGGGCAAGCTGGTTGCTGTAGTTGGGACAAGTGCTGGAGTAAGTTCGACCCAATCCAAAAAATTAATAGACCAAGGAGCAGTCAGGGTTAACGGTGAAATAGTCAAAGAGTGGGGGAGAGAAGTTAAAAAAGGAGACGTGATTCAGATCGGCCCCAAAAAGTTCGTAAAAGTCTAGTAAACTAAAACGCCCAATTGGGCGTTTTAGTTTACTAGACGACCTCTTCTTCGCTGTCGCTTTCTTCCTCGTCGTCCTCTTCATTGTCCTCGTCATCTTCCAAATCGTCGTCTTCGAGGTCTTTATCGTCGTCATCGACCGGCTCGTCAACCCCGTCAAACCTGTATGCTTCGCTGAGCATAATGCTAATCCGCGAATTTATGCGAGTGCCGCGAATATTCGGAGCATTCGGATGGTCATTCGTAGATTCGGATTATATTTTTATAACATTTTATTATTTGCGCAACAAATTGCAATAGCCAGGGCGTCGGCGGCATCATCTGGACTTATCGGCTTTTTTAGGCCCAGCAACAACTGGACCATTCTCTGCATCTGGCTTTTCTCCGCGCGGCCGTAGGCGCTTACGCCTTGTTTTACCTGAAGAGGAGTGAATTCTTGTATAGGGATGTTGTTTTTGGCAAGTGTAAGGAGCAATACTCCGCGCATCTCGCTTACGGTCATCACGGTCTTCTGATTTTTGAAAAAGAAGAGCTTTTCAATGCCCGCCTGATCGGGCTTGTGTTTTTTAATAAGTTTTTCCAGCCCCCTTGATGCTTCTTTGAGTCCGACAAACTTGTCATTGCCAACTTTTAAAATTCCATAGTCAAGACAAAGAATACGGTTCTTATCTTGTTGCACTACGCCATAGCCAATACGAGTTGTGCCGGGGTCAAGACCAAGTGTAATCACTAACTTACAACTTACAACTTACAACTTACAACTTTTTATTTGTTGTTGGTTGTGGGTTGTTAGTTGTTGGTTATATTTGAACTGATATCGCTGATATCATCAAGATCACCCAACGCTTCAAGTAGTTTATCTAATTTTTTTTGGGCTTGTTCATCGATCTGAACGGGCGTATTGAACATCCAGCCGATGCTTCCCGGTTGGACCATCTTTACTTCGTGGTCCGAAAGAACTTTCTTAATTTCCGAGATGGTGCGGTTTTTGTTGTCGGTAACCCCCTTTATTCTCAAAGCGACCCCCTGTCCGCCAACGGCCTGAGTCGCAGGCGACGGCAGACGGGCGCCGGTCCAAATTGCCTCTATGACAAATTCTTCCAATTGTGCCTCGCCCTTCTCAGACACCTTTTTGACGGCTCTTTGGATGTTCTCATTGGGCATGTTCATACTCCTTGCCTGCTCGATCGCGTTTGCCAGAGCGACGTTGGTTTTTGGGTCGGTTCCTTTCCGAGCGGCAAGAGTTATGGCTTTGGAAAGTTTGGAAAATATCTGACCCCGTTTTTGGTCAGTAATATCTTTTTTCCTACGAATTTGTGACCAGCGGGAATGTCCGGACATAGAGATAAGAGATAGAACTAGTCAATTTAAAGATAAGTAATTCGTTTGTAGAAGATACTTAATAATATCTTTCCTCTTTGAGATTTTTAAGGATGAAGGGGGATCTCCTGTAGCGTTTTACTAACTCCTCTCTTGAGATAATAGCACGTTCTGGTTCAACTCCTCTCTTTTCTGGGGGAATATTCTCCAAGTTTGATTTATATCTTTCTATGTCTCGAATATAATTAATGCCTTGGTTATCTAACGTAAATCCAGCTTTTCTAAAAAGATTAGAATGTTCAGTTATAATCCACGATGTTACTGTTATCCTCTTGGTTTTCTTAAGACGGGCTTCTCTTTCAAGCATTTCAGCCAATCTTTCTAGCCCGGATTTCATAAGGAAGGCCAACCTCCTTTTATTGTCCTCGCTTACCGCAGACAGGTGGATACTCAGTTCTTCTGCGCTTTCAACTTCGCAAATTAGGACCTCGTTTATATAAAATTGTTCACCCACAACGCCATCAACTTTTGGTTCAGGGGAAGATTCAATGCTCATATTTAAATTAGGGTATTTATTTTTTTACTTAGTTTTAAGTGTTCGAATCCTTTCGACGTGACGATCCTTCCTTTCGGAGTTCTTGCGAGGAACCCCATCTGCATCAGGTACGGTTCGTAAACGTCTTCTATTGTGCTTTCTTCTTCCGAGATGGATGCGGCTATTGATTTAAGGCCGGCAGGGCCACCGTCGAAGTTATTGACTATTACCAACAGGATCTTTCTGTCAGTTTCTTCAAGCCCCTTGTCGTCTATTTCAAGCATTTTGAGAGCATTCTTTGCGATGTCTTTAGAGACGGTTTCCTTATTGTCCATTTGGCTAAAATCACGGACTCTTTTTAAAAGCCGATTTGCGACTCTGGGGGTGAATCTCGAAGCAAGGGCGACTTCTTTGACAGCCTCTGGCTCGATATCCACGTCCAACAAACGAGCCGATCTTGATATTATTTCTTCTATATCCTTTTGGTTATAGAAGTCCAATCTGTAGTTGGCGCCGAATCTTGATCTGAAAGGAGCGGACAACATTGAAATTTTAGTTGTAGCGGCAATAAGAGTGAACCGAGGGAGATCTATTTGCAGTGTTTTTGCGGAGTTGCCTTTCCCGATGACTATGTCCAGTTTAAAATTTTCCATTGCCGGGTATATCACTTCCTCGACGGCTTTGTTGAGGCGATGTACTTCGTCTATGAAGAGAATGTCGCCGTCACTCAAACCGGTCAAAATAGAGCCGACGTCTCCGGCTTTCTCAAGAGCGGTGCCGGAAGTAACTCTGATGTTGGCCATAAGCTCTTTAGCTACCAAATAAGCCAAGGTCGTTTTTCCAAGACCCGAAGGGCCATGAAACAGCAGGTGTTCTACCGGCTCGCTTCTCTTTTTTGCCGCTCCGATGACTATCCTCAAGTTTTCTTTTATCTTGTCTTGGCCGACGTATTCATCGAATGTCCTGGGTCTCAGCGTGTTGTCCAGAACCTGATCATCAGCGGCGGTTTTCGGAGCCGTAATTAATGTATTGACTTTAGACATAAAATAGTTTAAAATATGACATGTTTGTCTGTGAGGTTTTGTTAAAAACCGAACAGCCACAAACTCGTCAATCCAGCACTTATTCGATGCGCGCGCTGCGCTTGGTAACCGATGGTAAAATAAGTGCTGGGTGCTCATAATTTCAACTGCTTGCTTCGCCAAGTCCGACTTGGTTTTGCTTGCAGGAAATTATGGCAGAACCTCTACAACCTGTAGGCAACCCCCTCCTTTCGATCGAAAGAAGGGGGTCGGGATACTATCTTAGTTTGGATAGATTGGTTTCGACTGGCCTATTCCTCAGAGTTATCCTGCCCCCGTGTTTTTATTGGCTCGGGTTTTTGCCTACAGATTATAAAGGTCCTGATACTCAACATATCGATATATCGAAATTTCGAAATACTATCCTAGCACTCTCTCTATTTCTTCCATCGACGTTACCCCGTTGAGTAATTTGACATATGCATCTTGCAGCATTGTTATCATGCCTTCGGCAATGGCTAAATCCCGCACCTCTGATATCGCGGGAGATTTTAATATTAACTTTTCCATTTCCCGCGACATGTTAAATGCCTCGAAAATACCGATTCGTCCTTTATACCCCAAGTCGTTACACTCTTTACACTTGCCCGGAAAACCTAATTCTAAAGTTGAATCTAGGTTAGGAAATTTAACTTTGTCCTCAATTGGTCCTAGTGCTGTCTTTATTTTTTTGAGATCATTCGGTTTGATTTTCTCTAATTTTTTACAATTTGGACACAGTTTTCTGACTAATCTTTGAGCTACTGCCATATTTATTGCAGGGGCTATGGTTTGAGGCCTTATTCCCAAATCAATCAGACGCGGAACAGTGCCGGCGGCATCATTTGTATGAATAGTGGACAAGACAAGGTGTCCGGTAAGAGCGGCTTGTAAAGCGATATCGGCTGTTTCCGCGTCTCTTATCTCTCCGACGAGAATAATATCAGGGTCTTGTCTTACAATCGCTTTTAGACCATTGGCAAACGTATAGCCCTTGCGGTTATCAACTTGAGTTTGGGAGATGCCTTCTATGTGATATTCAATCGGGTCTTCTATGGTTATTATTTTTTTTTCGGAGGAATTGAGATAACTTACAAAAGCGTACAACATAGTTGTCTTGCCGGATCCGGTTGGTCCGGTTGTTAGTATGGCTCCAGTCGGTTTTTGCAGAACTTCCCTGACTCTTCCGAGAAGGTCCTCTCTCATACCCAGATCTTCCAGCCTCTTTTTTATTGTTTTCGGGTCTAGTAAGCGCATTACTATTGTTTCACCAAATTCACTCGGTAAAATCGAGACGCGAACTTCTATTGACGCCGGTTCTTGTCTGATAGTAAGTCGGCCGTCTTGGGGGGTGTTATGTATGTTTAATTTCATTTTTGAAAGAACTTTAATTCGATTGAGAATCTTTTCATAAGATAATTTGTCTAAGGAAGTGATATCATGTAAAAGACCGTCAAGGCGATATCTTAACTGTATTTCTTTTAATCTCGGTTCAATATGAATGTCAGACGCCTCAGTTTTTAAAGCGCCAGCTAATACTAACTCAAGCAAACTAGTGGCAGACAGCTTTTTAATATGACTTTTAATATCCGCAATATTTTTTATACTGTTCTCAAATTGGCTTAATTCTTTCTCTTTTATTTCTATAGCGCCAATTTCAAAAACTTCACCTCCCCCTGTAATGGTTTGGTATCTTTTCAATATTCTTTGCAGAGATTTTGGATTTGTCAGAACGATACTGACTTTGTAAGAATTACTTAAACGGGAGATTACTTTTTGTGTAGCTGGATTGTTCGGGTCTATTGTTACGACAACTATTTCGGAGCTCTTCTTCAGGACGACAGCAATATTGGCCGAATAAGCATCCTCTTTGCTTAGTAGAGATAGGGTATCAGTATCAATGGGAATAGAAATAAGGTCAGAATAGGGCAGATTAAGTTGCTGGGCAAGATTTTTGTATTTTTCTTCTTCTCCCGTTTCCCGAATTTTCAAAAGCTTTTTTTCTAACTCCTCCTCCCGCTTTTTGCCCGATCCTGATTTATCTGTGGCAGCATTTTTTTGTAATTTTTGATCAGCCATATTTTAATCTTATCATTTTGAGAAACTGATATTATGAACAGAACTCTAACCGACCAATATTTTTTGTAAACCCCGCATATCAAAGGGGATTTGCAAAGCGGGCGTTCTGCCAAATAATGACGATGTCAGTTCGCAGTACAAAGTATTGAGAATTAACTTCATTATTGCTTGGCTTTGCTACCGCAGAATATATCCTCTTTGTATTACGGGGTAAAGGAAAATTTGTGGATAAGCATTTATCCAAGAACGAAGTGATTGGTTATAAATGCTTATCCCGCTCTTTAGAACGCCAACTAAATTCCTCCGAAAATTTGACTTAATTTTGTAAACCTGATAACATGTCTGTATAGGTTGATGAGTCCGCTGAGTGGCGGGCTTCGTTATTAACTACGAAGGTACGAATAAATACGAATGTACGAATTCGTAAATTCGTAAAGATTCGTAAATTCGTAGTGATATGTTTGACATAAAACAATTTTTAACGGCTATCAGACAGATTGCCGAAGAAAAAGGCATATCGGAACAAAATGTCTTTGAGACCGTAGAAGCGGCCATAGCGGCTGCCTATAAAAGAGATTATGGGAAGAAAGGGCAAATAATCAAAGCTAAACTGGATCCGGAGACGGGAAATATAAAAATGTCTCAGGCCCACTATGTTGTTGAAGGAGTTGATGAAGAGGGCAACATCACAGGCAAACTCCCAGAAAAATTAATGGAAGAAAAACCGGATTTTATGGATATGGAAGGCAGGCTAAGACAAAAAGACAAAAATATTTCATCCGAGAAAGATGGAAGAGAAGATAAAGAAAAAGCAGAAATAAAACCCAAATTTAATCCTGAAAAACACATTCTCCTCGAAGATGCCAAAAAGAACAATAAAAAAGCCAAAGTAGGCGATGAGATAGTTACTGAGCTGGAAACCCATATGGACTTTGGACGTATTGCTGCGCAAACGGCAAAACAAGTTGTTATCCAGCGTCTAAGAGAGGCGGAAAGAGGCGCTATCTATGAGGAATTTAAAAAAAGGGAGGGCGAGATAATTAGCGGCGTTATCCAAAGGAAAGAAGGTCTTCTCGTTTTTATAGATATTGGAAAAACAAACGGGATTTTGACAATGGCAGAACAAGTTATCGGTGAGAATTACAGGATAGGTTCTCGTTTAAGATTTCTGATACTAAAAGTAGACGAAACCCCTCGGGGACCCGTGGTTATATTATCAAGGTCCCATCCGAAACTAATATATGGTTTGTTTCAAATGGAAGTGCCGGAAATTGACAGCGGTTCAGTGGAAATCAAAACTATCGCAAGAGAAGCGGGTTCGCGGACAAAAATTGCCGTAACATCAAAAGAAACAGGGGTTGATCCGATAGGATCTCTGGTTGGGCAAAAAGGCGTCAGGGTGCAAACTGTTATTAACGAGATTCTGGGAGAAAAAATAGACATTATTTTGTGGAGCGACAAAACGGAGGAATTTATCGCTAACTCATTTTCTCCAGCTAAAGTTTTAACCGTTAAAGTTTTGGACAAAGAAAGAAAGTATGCGTTAGTAGAAGTTTCTGACGATCAGTTTTCTTTGGCTATCGGCAAGAGGGGTCAGAATGTTCGTTTAGCGGCAAAATTAACCGGTTGGAAAATAGACGTCAGATCTCCTAAGGAAGATATGAAGTTTATTGAAGCTGACGAAACCAAAATAGAAGTAAAAGACAGCAAAGAGGAAAATGGAAAATAATTTAAAAAAATTAAATAATAATCAAATTAAAGCAACAGTAGAACTTGACCAGCGGGATTTGAAAGAATACATAGATCAAGCCACAGATAATCTGGGGGACAGCGTTGAAATAAAAGGATTTAGAAAAGGGAGAGTCCCCAGAGATCTTATCAAGAAGCATGTTGGCCAGGATCAGATAGCGGCTTTAGCTCTTGAAATTGCCTTAGAGCAGAGTTTGGCCGAACTCATTGAAAGCAATTCACTGGACGTTTTAAACACGTCTCAGCTGTCTATAGAAAAAAACAACACTTCTCAACTCAAATATTCGGTTGTCCTTGATCTTTTCCCTAAGATTGAGCTTGCGGATATAAGTAAAATAAAAGTCAAAAGACAAGAAGTAAAAATAGAAGAAAAAGAAGTTGACGATACCCTCGAAGTGGTAAGAAATTCAAGAGCCACTTTTGTTGATAAAAATTTAGATGATCAGAATGTTGAAAGCGGAGACAGAGTCGAGATTGATTTTGAAGTAAAAAAAGACGGCCAGATCATAGAGGGCGGTTTAAGTAAAAACCACCCGCTTATTATCGGAGGGCGTAGTTTTATCCCCGGTTTTGAAGAACAGCTTGTGGGAATGAAAAAAGGAGAAGAAAAACCATTTTCTCTTGTGGCTCCGGAAGATTATTTCTATAAAGACGTTGCTGGCAAAAAACTGGATTTTAAAGTAAAGATTAATGATATTAAAAAAGTAATTACTCCCGAATTCAACGATAATTTTGCGAAGGCGCTCGGGGAGTTTGCCAGTTTGAATGACTTAAGAAAAAGCATTAAAGAAGGCCTGTTTCAAGAAAAAGAAACGAAAGAAAGCCAAAAACTACGCCTTGAAATACTAGATAAGATTATTCAACAGTCGAAGATAGATGTGCCCGAAAATCTGTTAAACGGCCAGCTTGATATAATGGTCTCCGATTTTGACCATACCCTACATGAAAAGGGGATGGAGTTGGGATTATATCTTGCAAAAATTGGAAAAACCCAAGAAGAACTGAAAAAAGATTGGACTAAAGACGCTGAAAAACAAGTGAAAATTTCGTTGATTCTGAGGAAAATAGTCAAGAATCTCAAGATGAAAGCATCAGAAGAAGAAATAGAAGAAATGACAGGTCAAGCGGTTCAAGCAGCTATAGTAAGAGGAGAAGTTAGTCAGGCCGATATTGACCCGATTAAACTAAAAGAAAACATAGCGAGCAGAATAGTTAACGAGAAAGCGTTAGGATATATTGAATCTAATTGTGTCATCTAAACCAAAAACTCCCTTCAAGGGAGTTTTTGGTTTAGACCAACAGCTCGATATCTCTTATCTATTCGGCTAATTCAAGATAATCCTGAGCTAAACCGAAAGATTGCGGCAAACATAATTCCTTACTATAATTAAGGAAGGTTTTATCCCGCTCTCTCTCAAAGAGAGAGCGGGGTTGTGATGCCGCATAAATACGCAGACGCCAGTCTTCAGGATTATTTAATTATATCATATTTTTGTCACTTTGTCAATATGTTTCAATCTTTAAAATACTCAAATCTTTTTTTACGTCTTGGTTTAGCGACAGTTTTTATATGGTTTGGCATAGATAAATTTATTAATCCCCAGTATTGGATTAGTGCATGGATATCTCAAAATATTCTTTCGATTGCTTCAAAAGCTGGTATTGGTGGAATAGAAATTGTTTATATCAGCGGTATTTTTGAGTTACTAGTTGGCGCAAGCATTTTAAGTAATATTTTTATAAAAATATTTTCTGTTTTAGCGCTGATATTCCTAATTACCATTTTGTTCACTTTTGGTATAAGCGAGGTTATTATAAGAGATATCGGCCTTATGGGCGGTTTTCTCTCTCTTCTCTTTTGGCCGGAAAGAAGAAGATATTAAGAAACAAAGAAGTTGGGTAATTGGATAATTAAGTAATTTGACTTCGCAAGTCCCATGAGACTTACGAAGTCGTTAATTGTGAAAAAAACAATCTATCTCGACAATGCTGCCTCAACGCCTCTAGATGAAAATGTTGCTAATGAAGTAATTAGGGCGTTTAAATTATATAGCAACCCTTCTTCGTATAACGATTGCGGCAGGGAAGCGCGGGAATACACAGAAAGGGCTCGACTTAAAGTGGCCAGGTTTCTTGGAGCGCACTCGGATGAAATAATTTTTACTGCTTCTGGTACGGAAGCCAATAATCTTGCAATTCAGGGAATTGCAAAGAACCTACAACCTACAACCTACAACCTACAACCTAAGAAAAGGCCTCACATTATTACTACCCGAATTGAGCATCCTTCTGTGCTTAAGCCGATTAAGCGGTTAGAAAGAGAGGGATTTGATGTTACTTATTTGTTGGTGGATAAAGAGGGATTTGTAAACCTGAACGAGCTCAAAAGTTCTTTGCGGTCAACCACTATTCTAGTTTCCGTTATGTACGCCAATAACGAGATAGGCACGATAGAACCGATTACGAAAGTCGGAAAGATTATTTCCGATTTTCGTGATGAACATATCGATATATCAAAATTTCGAAATATCCGATATGAAAAATTCCCAATTTTCCATTCTGACGCCTGCCAGGCGACGGAATATCTGGATATGAACGTTAACCATCTTGGCATTGACTTGCTTACTTTCAACGGCTCCAAAATATATGGCCCAAAGGGAATAGGTGTGCTGTATGTAAGAAAAGGGACAAAAATATCTCCGGTTATGTTGGGCGGTAAGCAAGAGCATGGATTAAGACCCGGGACGGAAAACCTGCCTGCTATCGGCGGCTTGGCCGCAGCTCTGGACCAAATAGAAAAAAATGAGTCAGAACGGTTGGCTGAATTGAGGGACTATTTTATTAAAAAAGTAAGGATCTTGTTGCCGGGCGCTAAAATCAACGGTCCTATTAATACTGTTGATGACCGACATTCAATGTCGGCCACCAACAGGTTGCCTAATAATATAAACATATCTATACCCGACTTAACCAGCGAAGTTCTTCTGTTGGAACTGGACAAATATGGCATATACGCCGGAAGCGGTTCAGCCTGTACCTCTCATGCCGTTGAACCGTCTCATGTGCTGAAAGCTATCGGTTTGGACAAGAAGTATCTGGACGGCGCCCTGCGCTTCTCAATGGGCAGACAAACGACAAAAAAGGACGTAGATTATGTATTAAAAGTGTTACCCAAAGTGGTTAAAGATCTCAAAAAGAGGTATCGAAAAATTTGAAAAATCCTCGTTTTCTGGTATAATAATCCTGTAGTTATGCCCTCGTAGTGAAATGGATATCACGCGACGCTTCGGACGTCGTATTCCGGGTTCAAATCCTGGCGAGGGCACACTTTAGAAAAAGGCAAGCCAGAGGAAGCCGTCTCGCTTCGCTCGGCGGCCAATTCGTATTGAATTTTGGGCAAAAAAATCAGTTGGCGATTCCGTAAAATATGGTTCGAGACCTAGAATCTTAAGTCAACATTTTCTGTGGATATTTAATGTAAGGCGTCCCTCTTTTCCAAACAGCATAAACTCGATAAAGTATCTTTCTGGCTGTAGCGACTGTAGCTTCTTTGTATCTCTTGCCTTCACTGATCTTTTTATCAAAGTATTCTTTTAACTCAGGGTCATGTCTTTTGGCAATGTAAGCAGATATGTAAACTGACTTTCTAAGATAAGGGGAACCTCTTTTTGTAATCTTAGTATTATGTTTTAAGCTGACCCCAGATTGCTTAACTTTGGGATCAAGACCAGCATAGGCCACTAGAGATTTGCCGGAATGGAATCTATTGATATCACCGATTTCGGCAATCAGAGTATTGGCGATAGTGGGTCCAATACCGGGAATAGAGATCAACAGCTTTTTAATGGTGTTGTCAGTTCGTCCATCAATTTTTGATCGTATTTTTTTAACCGCTTCATTAAGCAGGGGCAAGGGTTTGGCCAACTCTTCCAGTATTTCTTTATCTTCAGGAAAAACTCTCTCAAAACGCTGATAAATAGCTGATAACATGCCAGCTATTCTCTGAATCTTAAAAGCGGTCCGGTTTATTGATTTGAGGGGATCAAGAGATTTAAGATTCAATAATGAGCCTTCTCCTTGAAGAGCTAGCTTGGCAATAATCCAGGCATCGGTCAGATCAGTCTTCTTCTTACATTTCGCCGCCAAAGG
>Ga0209541_10001489_pt1 | contig 46357 bp, 57 predicted proteins | sample RifCSPlowO2_01_FD_184027 | JGI IMG/M metagenome (GOLD analysis project Ga0209541, IMG submission 184027) | Groundwater microbial communities from Rifle, Colorado - Rifle CSP2_plank lowO2_0.1 (SPAdes) (version 2) | ecosystem: Environmental > Aquatic > Deep subsurface > Groundwater | place...
CCAGTCTATGACAATGAAATGACCCCACGAAAACAAATTACTGCGGTTGCCTATGCTTTCAACGCAGATGAAATTGACGGGATTCATGCGACTTCAACAGCTGCAGTGGCTAATTACCTATTGAGTTTAGATAGTTTGGGTAACTTAAACCTGTATTCTGGTGGAGTGTCTTCAACCAGAGCCACGACTTCGGAGTTTGTCTTAATTGGCAACGACGGAGGTATTACGAATCTAGATCGCAGCGGCGGTGATTTGTATGTTCAGGGCGGATTAGAAGTGGATGGCACTTCTTATTTCCAGCGCACCACTTCAACCCAAGCCACTACCACTGATTATTTATGGATTGGACCATGGACTTCTTCGAACACTAGTCTAGATTTACAAAATGGTGATTTGTATGTTAATGACAATGCCTTTATCTCTGGTCGAGCTACCACTAGTAATGGCCTCTACGTTGGCAACGGTGCTTTAACTCTGGGGGCAAGTGTTCCTTCCCACTCACTCTTCGACCTTTCGACAAACTCGAGGTCGCCTTGAATATACTGAAAGGCGAGGAGTCCCGCCTCTCGACTTCGCTCGAGACGGGACGACGAAGCAATCTAGATTGTTTCGCTTCATTTCATTCCGCTCGCAATGACGATGAGAAAGGCTAAAATAAGCAATAATATTTAACTGACTTGACGAAATTTTAGACTTGTATTAACATGGTTATATCAACAATATGACTTTCACCAAGCGAGCAATTATTATCGGTATTATCATTATTAGCCAGCCTCAGGGTGGAAGTTCTATGTTATCGTAAAAAATAAGTTAGACGATCCAAGAGACCTTCCGCCCGGAAGGTTTTTTTGATTGTCTTGCTTGATCTTAGTGGTTAAGTAAGACACAAGTAGGAGGGAAAAGCCCTTTACAAGTTGTGAAAAAATTTCGCAGAAAGCGGAAAGGAGAATAGATAATGAGTATAGTATTGCCTCAGAGTGTAGGTGAAGTGAAGCTGTTTGACACGACGTTTCGGGATGGTTTCCAGCAAGGCGGTGACATGCAGATGTCAGATGATGACGCCTTGAAGACGTTGCGGCGGCTGGACGAAATGGGAGTTCATTACGCTGAAATTGCTTTTGGCGGCGCTCATAAGTTCGGCGCTGACTTAATTCAAGCGGCTAGCAAGCTTTCGTTTGGACAACTGAAGCTAGCAGTATTTGGCCGGACTCGCAAGGCCAAGACAGCAGTGAAGGATCATCCGGATATCCAGAAAATTCTGGCCGCTGAAGTGCCGGTTGGTGTGCTGGTATGTAAGTCGCGTCTGGTGGATGTTCTTAAATCCCTTCAGACTTGGCCAGAAGAAAACTTGGCTATGATTGCTGATTCTGTCCAGTATCTCAAGTCAGCAGGTCTAGAAGTAATTCTGGATTTGGAGCATTCTATGGATGCTGTCTGCGGTCGCGGCGGCTACGGTGAAAAGATATCAGAAGACGATGCCAGATTGAACCTTAGCTATTTCTGGGAAGTGGTGGATAGGGGGTTAGTTGCCGGCGCTGATTCAATTGTTATTTGTGACACGACCGGCGGCGCATCGCCAGAGGAAGTGGCTGAGCTTTTTGATCGGCTGACGAGCGATTATCCTGGAGTCGAATTTGGTTTTCATGGTCACAACGATAATGATCTGGCGACTGCCAATAGCCGAGCGGCAATTCTTCATGGCGCTCGCCAAATTCATCTGGTGATCAACGGTCATGGTGAACGTTGCGGTAACAGCAATGCTTGTAGCCTTATTCCTCGGTTGCAGCTTAAGGACGGGATTCCGCTAGTTACACTGGAAGCTTTACAGCAAATCACTTCTTTGTCTCGAGCCACGGCCAATGCCTTGAATCGCGATCCCAGCGACCGCGCTCCGTTTGTCGGCAACTTCGCCTTTGGCACTATGGCTGGCATGCATGCGGCGCCGGAAGCCGAGGATAGCAGCGGCGTTAGACGGAATCCCGGCGAGTATTTTCAGTGCCAGCCAGAAGCAGTGGGCAACACCCCATTCATTGGTGTGAACCGTCAGTCCGGCGCTTCAAACATTATGGCTTTTTCCAAAGCCGTGGGTGTGCCACTCAATGGGGCCCAGGCTAAGGAATTCGGGAAGCGCTTCAAAGAGATTATCGAAGCCGGCGGCTTTGAAATCAGTCGAACATCTTTTATCCTAGCCTGTCGGCAGGTCTGCGGTGATCATCAGGAGTTTTTCCAAATTGGTGACTTTGAAGTCACATCCACTTGCGTGTCAGGTCTCTTGAGAAACAAGGCTGAAATTCGAGTTTCTGCAAACGGTCAACCGGAAGAACACATCGTTGCCAATGGTGATGGTCCAGTCGATGCTCTGGCTAAGGCATTCTGTAAGGCGCTCGGTCAGTTTTATCCGGCAATCAAGCAAGTTCACCTGGGAGGTTTCAATCTTCTGGCCCTAAACGTGAAGGAACAAGAGACTGGAGCGCTGGTTCGGGTATTGGCTGAATTCACCTGTAACGGATGTAGCTGGGAGACTGTTGGTGTTAGTACCAATTCCAATGAAGCGGCTTTGAAAGCGCTTATCGATGGCTACCGCTGGTTTCTGCAGGAGATCGCTCCTCAGTTCAAAAAGGAGGTGGCAGAAACTACTGCCAAGACAGCGGGCTAAAGCCAAATATTGTTCTTCGAACTTTTGTTTGTCCCCGGCTATCCAGCAATGGATAGCCGGTTTTCTTTTTATAAATTTAGATAAAAATAAAGGGGTATTTGACTCCGTTAGAGATTATAAATCTCTAACGGAGTTGACAAATTTTTTGGTTGTGTTACCATTGTATTATCATCTTATGAAAACCGCACGACAAAATTTGGTTTTGGCAAACGTCGTCGTACTAGTCATTTAGACTGGGTGGTTTTCATAAGTTAGAAAATAGAGATATCTAAGAAAATCACCTAGTCAAATCAGACTAGTTTTTTGTTTTTTACCCCCCACCTATTTTACTGAATACATATTTTACCGCTAAATTCGTTCAGTAAATATTAAACTTTAATTTTATTAAAGATTAATCAGTAAAATAGGTGGGGGGTAAAAGGCAGTAGCCCCTCACTTGGTCTTATGATAAATAATATAAAGTAGAAATATTTTATAGCTTAGATTATTAGCCCAAGTGAGGGGCCGTAGCTCAATTGATCTCGGTAACCCCGAAGAGAGCGTCCCGATTACAATCGGGAAGGTTGCAGGTTCGAGTCCTGTCGGCCCCACCATTTGTACCTTAAAGCTTTTAGCTTTTAAGTCTTGAGAAAATGAAGGAGGAAAGGATGGAAGCATTAGTGCAAGCCGTAAGTACAGAGGAGGAACAGTTAACTGTTAGAAAGGAGGATTTCGAGATTTTTTGGCCGGACGTTTTTCTAAACGAGCCGCGCACTATTTCTGAATGGTCCAGGTTTTTCGACAGCCACGATGGTCCGCGATTCCGTCATGATCCGCATTGCCTTTTTAGTTTTCGTCAAGATCCTTTGGATCCGGCAAGCGGTCGTGGCTTCATTTGGAGACGAGATCAATCCAGCCGTCATTTCTTAGCCATTGGATCACCAGAAGTTTTTGGTGAGATGCTTTTTACAAAGCAGGCAGAGATGTTGCCAGCAGGATTTCGAGTGGCCTCAGCCGTTGAGGCAGTTGGCACTATCTTTGCTTTCAAGCGGCAGAATGGCTTTTATCCGGCAACCGGTTGGCTGGAATTCTGGTGTGATGACATCATTCCAGTGGAATGGTGGCCGATTTTTTTCCGCCAACGCGGACCAAGCGGCTTCAGCGGCATTCAAAGGGATCACCGGGTCTATCTGCGGATTGACCCAAACCATGGGATAATCATCGGTCATGCTGATCAGAATTATTGCAGCAAGCACTTGGTTATTGCTGCCACTCAGGACTAATTTAATCAGGAACGGAAACGGAGAGAGAATCTGAATTGACAGATTGATCGGATACAATCCTTTTCGCTTGATGTCAGCCACCATAAGTCTGATTAAAGCCTCTCTCCTTCGTAATATTTCTTAGTACTATTTTCAGAAAGGGGAAAAGACGATGGTAGATTGTGGTGTAAGAAGCGTACGTGTTTCGCCAAGGCCTATGATGGAAAAGCTCAATGATCCGCAGTATCTTCTGCGATGTCTGCGTCAGTATGCGCGCGAGATGAGGAGTCTTCAACGAAAACTTCGGGTCAAACCGAACCATGTCGATGAAGGCGAAAAAAGAGCAAGGCAGCAAGTGGCGCTGGAGCGATTGCAACAGCGGTGCACTCCTAATGTGATTTCATTGCTTCGGGAGCGTCACGATACTGAGATTTCTCCTGAATTCATTGAAGAACTACAGCATTACGGAGCTGATATTGAGTTTCGCAAAACCCCGTAAGGCTGCTGTGGATCAGTAGCAATCCTCGATCTTTCAACGAACGTTTGTATTTATTGGCCGGAATCAGACTATTGGTTCCGGCCTTCCTTTTAATTTGTTAGCGATTCGGAGTTGACAAAAATTTAATATAAGTGTAAGTTATCAATATCTATGAAATTTTCCGCTAAAAAAGCTTTGTTACTCGGTTTATTGCTATTGCTCCAGCCCCAGGGTGGAAAGTTTACTAGTGTTTAGCTAAAAAGCGAAATTAGATAAATACCAGCCAGCGTTCCACCCGGAAGGCTGAATTTTTTATGCAAGGAGGAAATGCTCTTTACATTTAGGAAAAACCGTTTCGACGGATTAAGATTACGAAAGGAGAAAGTAAGATGAGAGACTTTGCGAAAGAACTTAATGTACCAGTAGGATTGGTTTTGCCGGCGGTCACCGAGTTAGCTGCACCATTTTTCAATGATGTCACTTTGCGTGACGGAAATCAGGCACTCAGGCGCCCTTGGAGTCCGGAAGAAAAGGAAATCATCTTTGGTTTTTTGACGCGCCTTCGTGTCCAAGCAGTCGAGGTCGGCTACCCCGGTGCTTCTGAGATGGATTTTCAATGTGTGTCCGGGCTTGCCAGTATTGCCCCGAAAGGAATGGTCATCGGCGCACTCGCTCGGACTCACGAAGTTGACATCGTAGCGGCCATTAAAGCCCTTCAGTATGTCAAAGAGGCGACGCCAATGCTTCACACTTTCATTGGAATGTCGCCATTCCACATGGAAAACGTTTTGAAGAAACCGCCAGCGGAAATTCGAAGGATGGCGGTTGAGGCGGTACGAATGGCGCGTGAAGGTATTGGCCGCCGCGGCCACATTGAATTCAGCCCGGAGCATTTCGGGGATTGTGTCGAAAACCTCGATTGGGTAATCGATTGTTTCCTTGAAATTGTTGAGGCTGGAGCCGACGTGATCAATCTGCCCAATACGGTTGAGCGCTATCGGCCTGGTGTTTTTGTCGCGATGGTTGGCCGGGTAAGGCGGGCGTTGCCAAAAGCTGTTTGGGTTTCAGTCCATTGCCATAATGACCTTGGGATGGGGACAGCCACAACCGTTGAGTCTTACTTTGCTGGCGCTCAGCAGCTTGAAGTTACTCTGAATGGCCTTGGTGAACGCGCTGGCAATACCAGCATTTTTCAAGTTGCGACCTCACTTCACTGTTGTGGCGTTGAAGTTGACATCAACTTTGACCAGATCTACGAGACGGCGATTCAGGTGGCCGAAATGGCTCATGTTCCGATCCACGAGAAGGATCCTTTGATCGGGTCTGATGTCTTAATGCAGCGAAGCGGCATTCATCAGCACGGTGCGATTCAAACTTTCGGTCGCGCTAAGGGCGCTTATCGGTCAGTTGATCCGGCGTTTATCGGCCGGGCTGGTGATGAAGAACTGGAGTTTACTTCCCAGTCAGGCTACACCGCCGTCCACAAAATCGTTATGGATGCCGGCCATCCCATCACCAAAGATGAAGCTCGTCTGCTGCAGCCAGCTTTGAAACTGGTCTCTGAAGATCGAGGAGCGCTTGGACCTGAAGAATTAGTGGTTGCTTACCTGGCATTCAAGGGTTTGCAAAAAACTGAGATTGTCCAGGAAGATGTCAATGCGGTTGTTCGCGACGCGATTGGCCTTCGCGGTAAACTGACCTGGGTTTGCAGACTCGCTTACGCTGTAGCTGGAACCGATGTGCCAACTGCGACAGTCGTTCTGATCAATGATGGTCGAGAGCTTCCGCCTCAGGCCGCCACCGGTGATGGTCCAGTTGACGCTGTCTATAAGGCCATTGGTCAGTCTACTGGCTTGGAAGTACTGGTTGAAGACTATCAGATCAGAAATGTCACCAGTGGTGCTGATGCTCAAGCCCAAATTGTTTGTGTTCTTTCAATGGACAAAAGACGATGCGCCGGAGAAGGTGTTCATACTGATACTGTTACCGCCAGCGTCAAGGCCTATATGCAGGCCCTGAACCGGCTAGTTCGCGGCGAGACTAACGGCGTAGTCTAACCACAGGAGGTTTTTGTTTCGTCAGTTTATGAAGGACTGAGAATTCCAATTTCTTAGTCCTTTTTTCTTTTCTTGTCTTGACAAAAAGTTTGTACGTGTTAAACTATCAGTATGTATATTCACACTAATTCAATTTTACCCGTTCCACCAAGCTTGCTTTAAGGAAGTTGGGTTAGTGTAATTAACAAAAAACAAGAAATCAAAAAACAATAGACAGCCCAACTTCCGGGCTTGTTTTTTTATTCGTTAATTGTCAAAAGTTAATTGTTATTTATCGGGGCGTAGCTCAACCCAATTCCGAGTTCTAGTCGGTAATTTAGCGGTTTCCCAAACCGTAATAATCAGATGCTGACTAGGACGTCAGGTAAGGGGCTAGGCGGTAGAGCAGCCGTTTTAACGGAAAGATGAAGGTTCGAGTCCTTCCGTCCCGACCATTGACCTTTGGAAGCCGCTGAATGCTTATTTCAGCGGCTTTTTCGTATTTCTCACCGTAGAAGCACCCCTCACCTGGTCCCGACCCATTCAACTTTGTTCAGGGTCGCCTTGAGTGAAGTCGAGAGGCGACAAGTCGGGACCACCCTCTCCCCTTAGGGGAGAGGGAGCTCTGCTTTAGTTAAGTGGGTGAGGGGGTAAATTTGACAAATTTTCTCTGATGCGCTAACCTAATAATATCCTATGCAAAATCTTATCCGCAATAACTGGTATTTTGGTTTTTACTTCTTTACTGGCCGCTAGACCAGTTGGTTAAGATTTTGCTCAATATAGAAAAAAAATAAAATAAATAAGCAAACCAACTGATCTAGAACAAGGGTCAGTTTTTTTGTTATTTTTCCAAATTTGAGCGAGGGTAGCTCAGAGAGGGTAGAGCAGCTGACTTGTCCCGACATAGTATTTTTAAAGAAAATAAGGTAGTCGGGATCCTCGATTTTGCCCAAATCTCTGATTTGGTACAAAATCGGGATAATCAGCAGGTCGTGGGTTCGAATCCCACCCTTCGCTCCAAAGAAAGTTAAGGAGGAAAGCTCCTTGACAATAGAATTTATCAAAGATAGAGAAAGGGGATAGTACGATGTTAAAGCTAGGTTATCTTGGACCAGAAGGAACATTTAGTCACGAGGCGGCTGAAATTGCTTCAGCGACTCGTTACAAACTCGTGCCTTTCCGGCCAATTTCCAGCGTATTGGAAGCATTCAGAAATTGTGAGGTCCAACGGGCAATCGTGCCGCTGGAAAACCTGATTGAAGGAGAGGTGAGCCAGACCGTTGATCATCTGATCAGTAACGGTAACAGCCAAAACCTCCAAATCACCGGTGAATTGCTTTTAGCAATCCGCCAGACGTTGGTTGCTAAACCCGGCACCAGATTGGAAGACATCAAGAGGATTACTTCTCATATTCAAGGACTGGGTCAGTGTCGCCGTTTTCTCTCTCAGTATAACTGGGAAGAAATTGAAGTAGCCAGCACTGCCCAGGCCGCCAAGATGGTAGCTGAAAGTAGTGATAAAGATCTGGCGGCAATCGCCTCAGGTAAGGCAGCTGAGCTTTACCATTTGGAAGTTATTTCTTCAGACATCGGCGATTCGATCAAGAACATCACTCGGTTTATTATTCTGGGCGGGCCGGCACCCCGACCGACAGGCGAAGATCGAACCACGATTTTTTTCGTCACCAGAAACCAAACCGGTGCTCTCTTCCAGGCGCTGGGAGTTTTCTTTTATCAGGGAATTAACCTAACCAAGATTACTTCCAGGACGGCTAAGACTGAAATGGGTGAATACGTTTTTTGGATTGATGCCGATGGTCATCGTGATGATCCGGCCATCAGGATTGCGATTAAACAACTCCAAGAACGTTTCACTCAGAAGATCTGGGTGGCTGGTTCGTACCCTAAGGCGAAATAAGGCTGAAAGTCTTTCAGACAAGAAAGGAGAGGATATTTATGTACGTTCACTTACAGTTCGGCAAAGACGAAGTAGAGACTCGACAGAGGATTCAGCAGATTACCGATGAGGTAAAAGAAGCTGGATTTTCGCGGGTGGTACCACTAGAAGGGGAAAGTTGTATTTCGGTCAACTGCATCGGCGAGGTGCCGCTGGAAAAAAAGGAAGCGCTGATTGCTTTTCTGGAAGCGACCTATCCGTGGGTGATTGATGCGATGGTCGCCACCAGCAAGTTCAAGTTGCTGGATCGCAATGGTTTTCCGGATCAATTCCGGGTCAAGATCAACAGCAGCGAGGTTGGTGGTCGTAGCTTGTTTATCATCGCTGGTCCCTGTGCAGTTGAATCTAGAAATCAGATTCTCGAAACTGCTCAGGCAGTCAAAGCGGCTGGTGCTCATGCTTTGCGCGGTGGCGCTTTTAAGCCACGAACCGACCCCTGGAGTTTTCAGGGGCTTGGCGAGGAAGGTCTGAAGTACCTGTCCGAAGCGCGCGAGCTGACCGGCCTGCCGGTTGTTACTGAAGCTGTCCGCGAAAGTGAAGTTGACATGGTGGCAGCTTATACCGATGTCATCCAGATTGGCGCGCGCAATGCCCAGAATTTCGGCTTACTCGAGAAAGTAGCCAAGGCTGGCAAGGCAATGCTTTACAAGCGAGGCGAAGCTTTGCGGATTGAGGACTGGTTGCGGACAGCCGAGTATCTAGTCAAAGACAACCGCAACGTGATTCTTTGTCCGCGGGGAATCGCTGGACGCGATGCGCCGTTACTGCGCAACAACGCCGATATTGACGCCGTGGTTGCCTTGCGCGCGCTGACTTGCCATCCGGTGATTTTCGATCCGTCCCATGCTTGCGGCCGGAAGGAATTTGTGGTGCCGTTGGCTTTAGCTGCGATTGCGGCTGGCGCTGACGGAATCATTATTGAAGTTCATCCGGATCCTTCGGTCGCCAAAAGCGACCGGGAGCAGCAACTCAACTTTGCTGAATTTGCTGACTTTATGGTCAGGGCCAAGGCAGTCGCCGTTGCCGTTGGCCGCGAAATTTAGGAATCTACCAATTGAGCTTTCTGATCCTGCCCAAAGTGCCCGCCTGATGGTCGGCGCTTGAAAACTGCACCTTTGTTTTGTGTATTCACCCGCGTGCTGGAAACTTCTGGCACGCGGTTTTTTCTTTATATTGACAGTGATTTGGCCAACTGATAAAATAATAATGAACTTCACTTTCATGATTGGTTTAAGTTTTGGGACAACCTTTCGGAGTAGGGCTTCTATATCGGTTTCGACTGTGGTCGGAATCCTGCGGGCCCCAAGGCCAAATACAGCGAATTGGACTTTTGGGTGTTTCACATGCCTAAGTAGTTCAGTTGCCTGACATGGCCGGCTGAATTCAGCCAAAATCTTTGCCAGTCTAAAGTGAAGTTCTGTAATTCAACAGTTAACATTTAACAGTTAACGAAGCTAAAAAAAGCTAAGTGTTAATTGTTAAATGTTAACTGTTAATTGTTATTCCGGGGTGTAGCTCAGTTGGCTAGAGCGCGTGCATGGGGTGCATGAGGTCGCAGGTTCAAGTCCTGTCACCCCGAAAATTTTAGTGCGGAGTAAAGGTGCATGCTTGCCCTGCCCTTTCGGTACACTTTAGTTGTTTAAATAATAAAAGTAAGGCGGAGCCGATCTACTAATCTTCAGCCTGAATATCTAATTAATGACAAAAAGAAAGGTCGAGACAAAATTTAGATAACTTAAAATCACTAATTTAAGAATATGCAAATTAAACTTACAGGAATAATAATTGTTGTTTTACTAATCGCGACTGGCGGCTACTTTTTTTTCAAAGGAAGTTATCAAGCGCCGAGTCCTAGCCCTTCGCCAACTCCCCTATCAGTTGAATTCAAACCAGGAATTTTAGAAGAAGTGAAAGCTAAATTTACCAACACCACATTGGCGGTTTGGCCAGATTATCAAAAAGAGCCGTTTTGTGTTTCAGGAGTGGTGGTGGGTAAACCGGAATTGGGCGGAATGGGATTTCACGCGGTAAAACCTGGCACTTCGGAGGACCAAATTATCGATCCCCTCGAACCAGAGATTGTATTAGTTGATGGCAAAAATAATATTGTTGGAATTGAATATATGGTACGAGCTGATTCCCAGCCGAGTTTGTTTGGAGCAGGATTTGAGGCAACTGCTCCCGAAGGTCACCCCGGTTTTGAAATTCCCCACTGGGATTTGCATTTGTGGCTTATTGATAATCCTGCCGGAGCTTTTGCTCCCTTTAATCCGAATGTAGTCTGTCCTGAAGGAAGTTTACCGCCAGCTCCGATAATTTGAAGGGAAAATACATAATATGGCTAGAAAAATTATTAAAGAAGCAAAAGCGCCGTTAGAAATTAAACCACAGAAAGAATCCGTCTGGATTTGTATGTGCGGATTATCAAAAAATCAGCCATTTTGTGATGGTTCGCATCAAGCAACGGAAACAGAGGAAAACGGCAAAATATATGAATACGATAAGGAAGGGCACAGAACAGAAACAAATTAAAAAAGCAAGGATTTGAAAGTAGGAGAGCAGGTCATGGCTAGCGGTGAAGCTAATCAGGACGGAAGCATAACTGCAAAATCAATTCAGTTACAGCCAAATATCATCAGATAATATGTCTTTTAAGATTAAAGGTATTTTTTTTGATTTAACCCGGGTAATTCAGCTGGATCCTTATCCAGTTTGGTTTTTTATTTCTGACCTGAAATATATGGTTAAGCCGGGGGTAAGCCGGCAAATCTTTTTAGATAACGAAGAAGAGCAAAAAAAAGACTCGGTTAATATTTCTCCAGAACTAAAAAAAGAAATTTTACATTATCTTCGCTTTAAAAAAAGGACCAACTGGCAATTGGTTAGAGTTATTGAACAATTGGCGAAGAATTATAAAATCGGCATTATCTCTAATCATGGGCCAAAGTTAGAGCAAAGGATAAAAGAAAAGATGGGTATTAACCATCAGTTTGATGCGGTGATTTCTTCAGGGGACTGGGGTGTGGAAAAGCCCAACTCAAAGATTTACCAGATTGCTTTAGAGAAAATAAATTTGAAACCGCAGGATTTAATTTATATTGATGATAACTCTAATTATGTGGCCGTGGCAGAAAGTTTGGGCATGAAAGGGATTGTTTATAAAAATTTAAATCAGCTTTTGAAAGAATTATCTTTTCTCAAATAAAAAATTAAGTAATTTTTACTATTAGCAATAAAAGATTTGCGATTAGCAAACTATTACTTAGTTTTTTTATTTGGTTTGGTCTTGGCCTTGGTGATGTTTTTCAGGCAGCTGGTGCAAATTGAGATTTTTTTGCCGTTGATTTTTTTGATTTGCAGATTAAGTTTCTGCCGGCGGATAGTTTTAATATTGGAATGACTGCGCCAATTGCCTTTCAATGGCAGGCGGCCGCAAATTTCACAGATAGGCATAAATTGTAAGTTAGCAAGTAAGCAAGTAAATCAAGCTTGCAAACTTGATGGCTTGTTAACTTAATTTACTTATATTAGCAGAAGTAGTTTAAAAAATCAAGGGTTTATGTTATTATTTAAAATATGGATATTTTAGTGCTAATAATTTATATCGTTGTTTTTCTGTATTCTGTGATTTTGCATGAGATTGCTCATGGCTGGGTCGCTAACCGTTTTGGTGATGATACGGCCCGGATTTCCGGCCGGTTGTCTTTAAATCCATTGGTTCATATTGATCCATTTGGTTCAATTATTTTTCCGCTGCTGCTTTATCTGAGCACCGGTTTTGCCTTTGGTTATGCTAAACCAGTGCCAGTGAATCCCTATCGTTTGCAAGGTGGCAAGGTGGCTTATCGTTGGGTCACTCTGGCTGGTGTCCTGACTAATTTTAGTTTAGCAATAATCTCAGCTCTAGTTTTTAAGATCGCTACTCAAGTCTTTGACTTAGGCCCAAACAATCTAGGCGTGATTTTTTTCCAGCTGGCGCTGCTTTTAAATCTTGTTTTAGCGGTTTTTAATTCCTTGCCCTTGCCTGGTTTCGACGGCTTTAACTTTTTAACTACTTTTGACATTTTCGGCCGGTTTATCAGCAAAACGCCAATTGGTAATCCGTTATTCATGGTTAGATATGGCTTACTTGTTTCACTTTTGATTTTATTTCTAATTTGGCCGTTTATTGGCAATATCATTTATTTTTTTATTAATTTATTTAGCCGAATTTTTGGCATTTAGTTTTTTAACGGTACAAGGCTTGACTATTTAAAATATATTGTGTAGGATATCCTTGTATTTATACTGCCAGCTAGGCAGCTTTTTAACACAGTAAATAAGTTAAGATAAGAGATTAAGCCAAAATAAGCTTCTTGTTCAGACTCGCATTCTTATTCTTATCTCGACTTAATCTCTTATTTCTTAAAATCTTAAAATGCCTACTATTAGTCAATTAATCAAGAAGAAACGACAATCCAAAAAGAAAAAGTCAAAAACCCCTGCTTTACGTGTGGTTTCTAATACTTTAAGACGAAAGAAACACGAATTAGCCAAAGGAGCGGCTTTTAAGCGCGGTGTTTGTTTGAAGGTGACTACCACTACTCCCAAAAAGCCAAACTCCGCCTTACGCAAGATCGCCAGAGTCAGGCTTTCTAACGGCATGGAAGTAACCGCCTATATTCCCGGTGAAGGCCATAATTTGCAGGAACACTCAATTGTTTTAATTCGCGGTGGTCGAGTGAAAGACTTACCAGGTGTGCGCTACCATATTGTCAGGGGAGTTTATGATACTTTGGGCGTAGACGGCCGAAAGCAAGGTCGGAGTTTGTATGGCGTAAAAAGTCAAGGCGGCGAAAAATCAGCTGGTCCGGCTAAGAAAAGCCCAGCAGAATAATTTAAATAATTATGAGAGGTAAAACCCCAGTAAGAAAAATTACACCAGATCCTAAGTATAACAGTGTTGATATTGCAAAATTTATTAATCAGATTATGAGACGGGGTAAAAAGTCTGTGGCTCAGCAAATTGTTTATGATTGTTTGAAGATTATCGAGGAAAAAACCAAGCAGGATCCTTTGGAGATTTTTGCCGGTGCTCTAAAAAATGTTGCCCCTGATGTTGAAGTTAAGTCGAGGCGGATTGGCGGCGGTCACTATCAGATACCGGTAGCAGTGATGGGGCGTCGCAAAAACACTTTAGCTTATCGCTGGATTATTAATGCCGCTAAAAGCGGGAAGGGCGCACCAATGAGACAAAAATTGGCTGATGAACTTATCGCCGCTTATAATAAGGAAGGTGCCGCAGTTAAAAAACGAGAAGACACTTACAAGATGGCAGAAGCCAATCGAGCCTTTGCTCACTTTATGAGATAGCTGTTAGCTTTTAGCTTTTAGGCAGCTTTTCCTAATAGCTAATAGCTAATAGCTAATAGCTAAAAGCTTATGCCTAGAGAATATCCTTTAGAGAAAACTCGAAACATTGGTATTATCGCTCACATTGACGCTGGCAAAACCACAGTAACCGAGCGAATTCTTTTTTATACCGGTAAAAAACATAAAATTGGTGAAGTTCATGAAGGCGAGGCTGAAATGGATTGGATGGAGCAAGAACGAGAGAGAGGTATTACCATCACTTCAGCCGCCACTACTTGTTTTTGGGCACCCAGAGGCGAGGAAGATAAAAAATGCCGAATCAATATAATTGATACTCCCGGCCATATTGATTTTACCGCCGAAGTACAGCGTTCATTAAGAGTGTTAGACGGCGGGATTGTTGTTTTTGACGGCGTGGCTGGTGTTGAACCTCAATCCGAAACTGTTTTTCACCAGGCCGAAAAGTTTAGGGTCCCATTAATGGGTTTTATTAATAAGATGGACCGAACCGGAGCTGACTTCTATACTGATCTCGAGGCAATTAGGGAGCGATTAACTAAAAATGCTTATCCAATTCAATTGCCGATTGGTGCCGAGGCTGACTTTAAAGGGGTTGTTGATTTGTTAATTCAGAAGGCTAGAATTTATAAGGACGAGTTAGGTAAAGAATTTGATGAGATTGATATACCTAAAGACCTAAAAGAAAAGGCCGAGAAGTATCGCCATGAGTTGATTGAGGCTATTGTTCAACATGATGAGAATTTACTAAATAAATATCTGGGCGGAGAAGAGATTCCCTTGGATGATTTAAAACGAGTCTTACGTCAGGCGACAATTCATAACGAGATTATGCCGATTTTAGTTGGTTCAGCTTTGAAAAATAAAGGCGTTCAATTATTACTTGATGCAGTTTGTGACTATTTACCTAATCCATTAGATGTTCCGTCAGTCAGTGGCTTTCATCCCAGGAACAAAGAAACCGAAGAAGTTCGCCGGCCGTCTGACGATGAACCTTTTGCCGCTTTAGCTTTTAAGATCGCCGTTGATCCTTTTGTTGGCAAACTTTGTTTTTTTAGAGTTTATTCTGGCAGTTTATCCGCCGGTTCATACATTTTAAATTCTACTACCGGCGAAAAAGAAAGAATCGGCCGAATCGTTCGGATGCATGCTAACCACCGAGAAGAAGTGAAAGAAGTTTATACCGGAGATATTGCAGCGGCAGTCGGGCTCAAAAGCAGTTTCACCGGCCATACTTTATGTGACGTTGAAAAACCAATTGTCTTAGAATCAATCGTTTTCCCCGAGCCGGTGATTTCTGTCGCAATTGAACCAAAAACTAAAGCAGACCAGGAGAAAATGGGCATTGCTTTGTCAAAATTAGCTGAAGAAGACCCGACCTTTAAGGTTAGAACCGATGAAGAGACAATGCAGACTTTGATTGCTGGGATGGGAGAATTACATTTGGAAATTATTGTCGACCGCATGAAGCGAGAATTCAAAGTTGAAGCTAGTGTCGGTAAGCCGCAGGTTGCTTATAAAGAAACAATTAAAGGTAAATCTGAAGCTGAGGGTAAATATATTCGCCAGTCAGGCGGCCGCGGACAATACGGTCATTGTTGGTTGCGGGTTGAACCAAGAGATCGCGGTGAAGGTTTCGAATTCATTGACGAAATTAGGGGCGGCATTATTCCAAGAGAATACGTTCCAGCCATTGAAAAAGGGGTTAAAGAAGCATTAGACAAAGGAGTAATTGCTGGTTATCCGGTGATTGACCTAGAGTGTACGGTTTATGATGGATCATTCCATGAAGTTGACTCTTCAGAAGCTGCCTTCAAAATTGCTGGTTCAATGGCTTTGCAAGAGGCAGTTAAAAGAGCAAAACCAATACTTTTAGAACCAATCATGAAAGTTGAAGTAATCACCCCAGAAAAATTCATGGGGGACGTAATTGGTAATTTAAATTCTAAGAGAGGCCAGATTGAAGAAATGCGAGACCGGGGTCAAATTAAAGTGATCGATGCCCTCGTGCCGCTGGCTGAAATGTTTGGTTATGCAACAGAATTACGTTCAATGACTCAGGGGCGAGCCTCTTATAGTATGGAATTTTTGAAGTACCAGGAAGTGCCAAGTAATGTGGCTGAGGAAATTAAAGGAAACAAAACTAAAACTAAGAAATAAGATTTTTCATTATCATTGAAGTCCTGCCAAGGCGGGACAGAGGTTTATATTTTAAGGAGGGGTCTTTGAAAGGTGAAATCCGCCTACGTCCTCCGGACTTTGGCGGACGAGAAGATGAGGTTTAATTCCTCACAGCTTGTTGCGAAGGTGTTTCCAAAGCTTGCTTTGGGGATTCATATCATTGATTATGGCCAATTCAATTGAAAAAATCGTTTCATTAATCCAGCAGACCGGTGATAAGTGCATTATTTTGGATTCCGAAGGTAATCCTTCCTTTGTTATTATGAGTTTTAGCAGCTACGAGCAGTTAATTTCAGGTAAAGCTGACATCCAGGGTTTAACCGAAGATCAGTTAATTGAAAAAATTAATCAAGATGTCGCTAATTGGCGCTCTGCTCAGCAAAACAATGAAGAACCTAGCAACTGGCAGTCATTAGGGGCAGTAATTAGAGAGAGGAAGGCTTCTAGACAAGACCTTAAAATAGCAGAAGAGCCAACTGAAAGAGATGAAAATTCGCTTAATGAAGCGAAAAAAGACGAAACTGAAGATAAATATTACTTTGAGCCGATTGAATAGAGCAATTTAGTATTTGGGGTTTCTTGACAGATTTTGATTATTTGTTATATACTCAATTAGTGTTGTGTCAAAATTGCTACTTAAAGACACTTTTTAGACTAATAATTAATCAATATTTAAATGGCGATCTGTTCCCGACTGGTGTTTTGGGAACTGGGTCACAAAAGATCGCGGCGAAGTTAAAAAATTATGGCAGATAAATTTGAACGTACAAAACCACATCTTAATGTGGGAACCATTGGTCACGTTGACCACGGTAAAACCACTTTGACTGCAGCCATTTTAAAGTATTTAGGCAAAAAGGGTTTGAAGGCGCAAACAAAAAGCGTTGATGAAATTGATAACGCTCCTGAAGAAAAAGAGCGAGGTATCACTATTGCTACCTCTCATGTTGAATATGAATCAGAGAAGCGCCACTATGCCCACATTGACTGCCCTGGTCATGCCGACTACGTCAAAAATATGGTTACTGGTGCGGCCCAGATGGACGGCGCTATTTTAGTAGTGGCCGCCACTGACGGACCAATGCCTCAAACCAGAGAACACATTTTGCTTGCTCGTCAAGTTGGTGTACCAGCGATGGTCGTCTTTTTAAATAAAGTTGATCAGGTCAAAGAAAAAGAATTAATCGACTTAGTCGAAGAAGAAGTTCGAGACTTATTAAAGAAATATGAATTCCCTGGCGATGAAATACCAGTAATTCGTGGTTCAGCTCTTGAAGCTTTAGAGAACGTTGACGATCCAGAGAAGACTAAATGTATTGAAGAATTGGTCAAGGCGGTTGATGAATATATTCCAGAACCAGTCCGAGATATTGAAAAACCATTCCTGATGCCGGTTGAAGATATTTTCTCAATTGAAGGCCGAGGCACTGTTGCCACTGGTCGAATTGAAAGAGGTATTATTAAATTAAATGAAGAAATTGAAATCGTTGGTTTACGTGACACCCAAAAGACTGTTGTCACTGGTATTGAAATGTTCAATAAATCTCTTGACGAAGGTAGAGCTGGTGATAATGCGGGTATTTTACTTCGAGGTACTAAGAAAGAAGAAATCGAACGTGGTCAAGTTTTGGCTAAACCAGGTTCAATTACTCCCCACACTGAATTCGAAGGTGGGCTTTATGTTTTGAGTAAAGAAGAAGGTGGCCGTCATAGTCCATTTTTCAAGGGCTATAAGCCGCAGTTCTATATTGGCACAGCGGATGTTACTGGCGAAATTGAATTACCTGAAGGCACCGAAATGGTTATGCCTGGTGATACCATTACTGTTAAGATTAAGTTAATTAAACCAGTAGCTTTAGAAGAAAAACAGAAATTTGCTATTCGAGAAGGCGGTAAAACTATTGGCGCTGGATCAGTTTCTAAGATTATTAAATAAATTATAATTCATAGAGGCCCTGTCTATAGGGGTCTCTACGAGTATAAATAAACAAGTTCTTTTATTAAAATGGCTATTAAAAAGATTCCTGTTTCTTCTCGTCAGACAGAAGAAGCTGAAGAAAATAAGCAAAAAATTAGAATTAAAATCAAGGCGTACGATCATAAGATTATTGATCAGTCGACGCGGACAATCATGGACACAGTCAAGCGGAGTGGCGCTTCAGTTTTGGGTCCAGTACCACTACCAACCGAAAAGCGGAAATACACGGTTTTAAAATCATCCTTTGTCCATAAAGATTCGAGAGAACAGTATGAGATGCGGATTCATAAGCGATTGATGGATATCTTATCCCCGACGCCAAAAACGATTGATTCACTGAGTAGTTTGAATTTGCCAGCCGGAGTGGATGTTGAAATTAAGATGCAATAAGGCATTTTGCCTTTTTTAAATAATATTTGAAAATATAGAGAAAGCTTCCTCTGATTTTATCAGGAGAAAAACCTCTATCGCTTCAATAATTATTTAAGGAGATTAACAATTTTTAAAAAATAAAGCCGACAACTTGCCAGCTTATCCAAGCTTTTATTTAGGATAAATACATCTGGCTCTTAGAGGCAGATTTTTTAAATCCAAATTTATCCTAATATTTTATCCGAATGCCATAGATCATAAGTTATTAATAAAATATTAGGATGACCCATTCGGATTAATTCGGATTTATATTATGAAGTTTATTTTAGGTGAAAAAAGAGAAATGACCCAAAAGTTTGCTGAAAATGGCGAAGTGATTCCAGTGACTAAGGTGGTAGCTGGTCTTTGCGTCGTTATTCAGACCAAGACTTCACTTAAGGATGGTTACACAGCGGTCCAGCTTGGATTTGGCCAGAAGAAAAAGCTGGGTAAGGCTTTAGGCGGCCATTTAAATAATCTGGGTAATTTTCGCTACCTTAGAGAGTTTAGAATAGATGAAAAAGATCAGAATTTCAAACCTGGCGATAAAATCACTGTTAATAGCTTTCAGGTTGGTGATGTAGTAAAAGTTACTGGTATTTCTAAGGGTAAAGGTTTCCAAGGAGTAGTGAGACGGCATGGTTTTCATGGTAGTCCGGCTTCTCACGGTCATAAAGATCAGCTACGTCATTCCGGGTCAATTGGTGCTGGCGAACCGCAGCATGTTTTCAAAGGAATTAGGATGGCTGGGCGAATGGGTGGCGGTCAAGTCACTGTTAAAAATTTAGAAATTGTTGATATTGATAAAGAAAATCAAATTTTATTTATCAAGGGAGCGGTACCTGGATATCGCGGCAGTTTAGTTCTAGTGGCTGGCCCTGGTGAAATCAAGTTAGAATCGGTTGCTACTAAGGGAGTGGAAGATGAAAAGAAAGATCAAATTGAGCAAGAGGTTAAGGCTGAAATCAAGGAAGAAGTAAAAAAATAGATAATTATGGATAAAGTTAAAGTTTACAATCAAGAGGGCAAGGAAGTAGGGGAGCAGGTGTTAAATCCTGATATCTTTAGTGTTAAAATTAAACCCCAAGTAGTGCAGCAGGTCGTGGTAGCAATGCAAGCTAACTCCCGTCAGGTTTTGGCTCATACCAAAGACAGAAGCGAAGTGTCCGGCGGCGGCCGTAAACCGTGGCGTCAGAAAGGCACTGGCCGAGCTAGACATGGCTCAATTCGTTCACCGCTTTGGCGTGGAGGCGGAGTGACTTTTGGTCCTACTAATCAACGGAATTTTAGTTTAAAAATTAATAAGAAGGTGAAAAGGAAAGCTTTATTTATGGGCTTAGCCGATAAGGCTAATAATCAGAAAATAGTTTTATTAGACAACCTTGGACTGCCAGCAATTAAAACTAAAACCTTTTTTAAAATTTTAGAAGATTTGAAATTGAGAAGCAAAAAAGAAAAATTTACCAAATCAAAAAAAGAAGTTGATTTGAAGACTAAAGAAGAGCATGTCAAGACAAAGAACAGAAAGAAAGAGCCAACAGTCTTGTTAGTTATTCCTCAAAAAGACGAAAAAGTCGTTAAATCGGCTCGAAATATTTCGCGACTTGATATTTTAAACGCTTCAAGTTTAAATATTTTAGACGTTTTAAGGCATCAATATGTCCTAATGCCGCTAAAGGCGTTGAAGACAATTGAAGACACTTTTCTTAAAAAATAAGTATGTCAATATTAAATTTATTTAAAAAGAAAGAAGAAGCCAAAGATAAGAAGAAAGAGACTAAATCAGAGGCTAAAACTCCTACGGTTGAGTTGCGAGAGAAGCCGATTAAATCTGAAACTCCTGCTACTAAAAAAGGAGATAAGAAAGTTGAATCAAGGCCAACTCAGACTGGTAGTAAGGAGGTTAAGGGCAAAACCGCCCAGGCTTATCGTGTTATAATTAAACCCTTAGTGACAGAAAAAGCCGCTGACCTGGGAGCACTAGGTAAGTACGTTTTTGCCATCGACCCCAAAATGAATAAAATTGAGGTTAAAAAAGCAATCAGGTCAATTTATAAAGTTGATCCAGTTCAAGTTAATATTTTAAATTTTTCTGGTAAATATGTTCGTTATGGTCGTGTCTGGGGCAAAACTAAAAATTGGAAAAAAGCAGTAGTGACCTTAAAACCAGGCGATAAGATTGAAGTTTACGAAGGGGTCTAATTAGCTTTTAGTTTATAGGGTCTCTGATTTCCTATAAGCTAAAAGCTAAAAGCTAAATTATGGCTATAAGAATTTACAAACCAACAACTCCAGGGAGACGACAAACATCGGTTGATGATTTTTCTGATATTACAAAAGTTAAACCAGAAAAGAAATTAATTAAAATAAAAAAGAAAACTGGTGGTCGGAATTTTTCAGGTAAAATTACTGTTAGGCATCGGGGCGGAGGAGCAAAACAATTTTATCGCCTGATCGATTATAAGCGAGAAAAATTTGATATGCCGGCTAAGGTAGAAGCTATTGAATATGATCCTAACCGAACGGCAAGAATTGCCTTATTGGAGTATAAAGACGGTGAAAAGCGCTACATTATCGCTCCAAATGAATTGAAAGTTGGCGAGGAGGTTATGTCGTCACGAAAAAGGGTTGAAATTAAGGTAGGTAATCGAATGCCGCTTGAGCACATTCCATTAGGAACATTGATTTATGATATTGAAGCAGCTCCAGGTAAAGGGGCCCAGTTGGTCAGAACCGCTGGTTCAAACGCTAAATTGATGGCAGTAGAAGGCGATTATGCTACGATTCGTATGCCTTCAACTGAAGTGAGATTAATCTCTAAAGAATCAATGGCTACGATTGGGCAAGTTTCTAATCCTGAAGCAATGCATCTTAGAGTTGGTAAGGCTGGTCGCAAAAGACATATGGGTATTAGACCGACTGTCCGTGGTAAAGCAATGAATCCAGTTGATCACCCACATGGCGGTGGTGAAGGTAGTAACCCTATTGGTCTAAAAGGACCAAAGACACCCTGGGGAAAGTATGCTTTAGGAGTAATTACTCGTAAAAGAAGTAAATATTCTGATAAATTTATTGTTAGTCGCCGCAGTAAGAGAAAATAGCGATAAAGTTGATAAAGCGATATAGTGATATAGACTTTGTCGCTCCATCACTTTGTTAACTTTATTAACTAAAATTATGGCAAGAAGTCTTAAAAAAGGTCCATATGTTAATGAAAAGTTGCTCAAGAAATTGAGTAAGATTAAGCATGGAGATAAAACAGTAATAAAAGTTTGGGATAGGGCGTCTGTTATTACGCCTGAAATGGTTGGCTACACCATCGGTGTTCATAATGGTAGAACCCACATTCCAGTTAGTATTATTGAGAATATGGTTGGTCACAAGTTGGGTGAGTTTGCTCCGACCAGAAAGTTTGTTACTCATGGTGGTAAGATCGCTAAAGAGCAGGCTAGAGCGGAGGCTCAAAAGGAAGCAGAGTCGACCCAAAAGGCTCAAGTAGCAGCTGAGAAGAAATAATTAATTTTATGATAGATAATCAAGCAGAAAAAAAATTAAAAGAGAAAAAGTCTGCTAATCCAGAGACCAGAAAAGAGAAAGAACCTAAATCCAAGGCTTTTAAAGCGAGAAAGGAGCCAAAGACTCAAAACAAAGTTTCTGTCTCAGAAGTCAAGGCCAACGCCCGCTTCGTTAGAATTTCTCCGACTAAAGTTAGATTAGTCATTAATCAATTAAAAGGTAAAACAGCAGATGAAGCCTTGAATTATTTGAGATTTATTTCGAAATCGGCGGTTAATCCAGTAGCTAAACTTGTTAATTCAGGTATTGCCAACGCCGAGAATAATTTTCAGTTATCGCGCAATGATTTATTTATTAAAAAAATTATTGCTAATGACGGTCCGATTCTTAAGCGATGGAGACCGCGAGCCCATGGTCGATCAACAATGATTGCCAAAAGAACTAGTCATATTGAATTAATTTTAGGAGTAAGGCCTGGTGCAAAACCAGTTGCTTCTAAAGCCAAAGCCACCGCTGAGTCGGTTAAAGCTAAACCCACCTCGGCCGTTAAAGAAGAAGTCAAAGTAGTTAGTCCAGCCGAAGTAAAAAAGGAAGTTCCCCAAACAGCTGGTCGCGGGCCAGAGGAAAGAGGTCGCAGTCAAAAAGGATTTTTAAATCGAATTTTCAATCGTAAAACTGGTTAATAAATTTATGGGTCACAAAGTTAATCCGAAAATTTTCAGAATAGGTGAAACAAATCAATGGGATTCTAAATGGTTTTCCAGTCATGATTACGTTAATTTTTTACAGCAAGACATTTTCATCAAAGAATTCTTAAAGAAAGAGTTAAAAGAGGCTGCTGTTTCTCAGATTGAAATTGAGCGTTCAGCTAACAATATCGCCGTTATAATTTATTCTGCCAAACCGGGTGTTATTATTGGTCGGGGCGGTCAAGGAGTCGAAGATCTCAAAAAGAAGATTATTAATAAATTTGTCGGCAAGAAACTCGCCCTCAATATTAACATTCAGGAAGTTAGTAATCCTAATCTTTCGGCCGAGCTAGTAGCCCAGGCGATAGTAGCTGATTTGGAAAAAAGAGTACCTTACAGGCGAGTAATGAAGCAGGCTATTGCGCGAGTGGAAAAAACTTCAGCTAAAGGAGCCAAGGTGATAGTTGCCGGCCGGCTCAACGGAGTTGAGATCGCTAGAACTGAAACTTTAAGTTCAGGCAGTTTGCCGCTTCATACTCTGAGAGCTGATATTGATTACGCTTTTACTATTGCCCAGACTACTTATGGCGTATTAGGAGTGAAAGTTTGGATTTACAAAGGTGAAAGGTTTAAAAAAGATAATGATAAAGATTCAGATAAGCCCAAAATAGAGCAACATAAATAATATTATGCTAGGCCCTAGAAAAATAAAACATAGAAAATGGCAAAAAGGATCATTGAGAGGTAAGGCTTCGGCCGGAACCAAACTTAGTTTTGGCAGTTTTGGTTTGAAAGCTTTGGAGAATTGCTGGATAACTGCTCGGCAGATTGAATCATCCCGGCGAGCGATGACCAGATTTATCAAAAGAGGTGGTAAAATTTGGATTAGAGTTTTTCCAGATAAGCCGGTTACCAAAAAAGGTGAGCAGTCGACTATGGGTTCAGGCAAAGGTCCGGTTGATCACTACGTGGCTGTAGTCAAACCAGGCATGATTCTTTTTGAGATGGATGGTGTTAGCGAAGATGTTGCCCAGGAAGCCATGAGATTAGCGGCTTATAAATTGCCAATTAAGACCAGATTTATTACTGAATAAATATGAAGTTTAAAGAATTAAAAAGTAAACCAGAAGCAGAGCTCAATAAGGTTTTAAATGAGCTGCGGGATAAGTTAAGGGAGTTGAGATTTAAGGTTACCTCCAAACAGTTAAAAAACCTCAGGGATGTTAGAGAGACCAAAAAAACCATTGCTAGAATTCTAACCTTATTAAAACAGAAAACTCAAGAATTAAAAATCAGAAATAATTCAGCTAATGATCAAAAGTAATTTTTATGACCAAAGACATTAGTAAAAATGAGATTCAAAGAAAATTTAATGGAACAGTGGTGTCAGATCGTGCTGATAAAACTATTGTGGTAGCAGTCAAGACAGAAAAACTCCACCTTAAATATTTGAAACGTTTTAGTGTTATTAAAAAATATAAAGTCCATGATCCAAAAAATCAGTATAAGGTCGGTCAAACGGTCACCTTCGTCGGGTGTCGGCCGATGAGTAAAGATAAAAAGTGGCGAGTATTATATAATGCGTAATGAGTAATAAAAAAGTAGAATATGGTTCAGATGAGATCAATGTTAAAATCAGCTGATAACACCGGCGCTAGAAAGTTGCAAGTTATCAAAGTACTAGGCGGCTATAAAAGACGTTATGCTCGGCTAGGTGATGTTGTTACCGTGGCTATTAAAGAAGCAGTTCCTCATAGTATGGTTAAAAAAGGGGAAGTGCTTCACGCTGTGATTGTGCGAACTAGAAAAGAACAGCGCCGAAAAGACGGCTCCTATGTTCGATTTAGTGATAACGCCGCTGTAATCATTGATAAAAAGTCAAAAGAGCCTCGAGGCACTCGGATTTTTGGTCCTGTGGCCAGAGAATTAAGAAATAATGGATTCACTAGAATAATTTCATTAGCACCAGAAGTGCTGTAAAAAGATAAGAGATAAGAAATAAATATGAAGATTAGAAAAGGCGACAAAGTAAAAATATTGGCAGGAAAAGATAAAGGTAAAACTGGTAAAGTTTTACAGGTTTTAGTTGAACGTAACAAGATTTCGGTTGAAGGAGTTAATTTGTTGTTTAAAAATATGAGGCCCAGAAAACAAGGTGAGTCGGGTCAAAGAATTCAATTTCCTGCTCCTTTATCAGTTTCTAACGTGGCTTTAATTTGTCCGAAATGTGGCAGGATTACCCGCGGTGGTTATAAAACAGAAGACAAAAGGAAGATTAGAGTCTGCAAGAAATGTAAGGAACAAATTTAATAGTATACGAATAGCGCACCACGAATGCGCACATACGAATATTATGAATAGACTTAAGGAAAAATATCAAAAAGGAGTAATACCAGCCATGGAAAAGGCTTTTGGTTATAAAAATGATTTAGCGGTGCCTAAACTTGAGAAGGTGATAGTTAATGTCGGTACGGGTCCGGGTTTAAAGGATTCTAAATTTAATGAAGTGGTGGCTAATACCCTCCAAAGAATTACCGGTCAGCGGCCAGTCAGCACTACCGCCAAAAAGTCAATTTCTAATTTTAAAATTAGAAAAGGGTTAATTGTCGGTATGATAGCGACTCTAAGAGGAAAGAGGATGTATGATTTTGTCGATAAATTAATCAATGTTACTCTGCCTCGAGTTAGAGATTTCCGCGGCTTGAGTGTAAAAATGGTTGATGGTCAGGGTAATTTAAATATTGGTTTCAAAGAGCACATTGCATTTCCAGAGATTAAAGCAGATGAGGTGGAGAAAATCCATGGTTTGCAAGTCTCAGTTATCACCAGCGCCAAAACTAAAGAAGAAGGCTTAGAATTATTGAAATTATTAGGTTTTCCTTTTTATAAAGAATAAATTTATGGCAACCGCAGCTCAAATTGCTAAATCGAATAAGAAACCAAAATATTCTACCCGCATCGTCCGGCGATGTTGGCGTTGTGGCCGTAAGCGAGGATTTATCCGAGATTTTGGTGTGTGCCGGATTTGCTTTAGGGAATTAGCCAACAGCGGCCAGCTACCGGGTATTAAAAAATCAAGCTGGTAATAAAAAATGCAAAATTCAAAACTCAAAATGCAAAATATAAGTAAATTATTTCGTGAAAATTTTCACTCCATAATTTTACGTTTTAAACTTTAAATTTTGAATTTATTATATGACCGATCCAATTGCTGACATGTTAACAAGAATTAGAAACGCCTTGGCCGTTCAAAAACCAGAGGTTGTTTTGCCATTTTCTAAAGTAAAAATGGGTTTGGCGGAAATTATGCAGAAGGAGAGTTTTGTTAAAAAGGTAGAAAAAATTGAAGGCAATGGCAAAGATAGTAAATTTGACCAAATTAGAATTGTTTTAAAATATCTTGGCCCAAAAGAACCAGCCATTACTAATTTAAAGAAAGTCAGTAAGCCCGGCCGTCGAGTTTATGCTGGTAAAGATGAACTCCCAGTCGTTCTGAATAATCTGGGTATTGCGGTTATTTCCACTTCAAAAGGATTAATGACTAATAAAGAAGCTAAAAAAGCTGGCTTGGGCGGTGAAATAATTTGTGAAATTTATTAATAAATATGAGTAGAATTGGTAAACAACTAATTGTAATTCCAGCCGGAATAGATGTTAAAATTGATGATAAGAGAATTACTGTCAAAGGACCAAAAGGTGAATTAACTCAAGATATTCATCGACTCGTTAAAATTACCCAGAAAGATAATCAAATTTCTATCTCAGTAAAAAATCAAGCCGAGAAAAGACAAAAAGCTTTATGGGGCTTGTTCAAAAGATTAGTTGAAAATATGATTATTGGTGTAAAAGAAGGCTTTTCTAAAAAACTAGAAGTAAACGGTGTTGGCTATAAGGCGGTTGCTCAAGGTAAAAAACTAGTTTTAAACGTTGGTTATTCTCATCCAGTTGAATACGACCTTTCTGAGGGAGTTGAAGCTGGCGTCGAGAAAAATATTATTACTATTTCTGGCACTGACAAACAATTAGTCGGCCAGACGGCAGCTGAAATCAGAAGTATTAGAAAGCCGGAGCCTTATAAAGGCAAGGGGATTAAATACATTGATGAAGTAATTATAAGAAAGACCGGAAAGGCTGCTGCCAAAGCGGAATAAAATTATGAAAAATAGTAAAAAAATTAAAGATCAATTAAGACAGAGACGAAAGATAAGAACTCGAGCTAAGATCAGAGGTTCGATCCAGAAGCCACGCCTTAATGTTTTTCGGAGTTTAAAGCATCTTTATATTCAGTTGATTGATGATAATGCCGGAAAAACTTTAGTTTCCGTCAAAGACTCTGAAATTAGAGAGAAAGGTAAAAAAACCGAGATTGCCTTTAAGGCTGGTGAACTTTTAGCTCAAAAGGCGATCAAAGCCGGTATAAAAGAGTTATTTTTTGATCGAGGCGGCTATAAATACCACGGCCGGGTCAAGGCAATCGCTGATGGTGCCCGTAAGGGAGGATTAAAATTTTAAAATATGGCTAAGGAAAATCAATTAAAAACTAATAAAAGAGAAACCGGAAAATCAGTCAAAACCCAAACTGATGAGTTTGAGCAAGTTATTATTGATATTGCCCGGGTTACCCGAGTGATGGCCGGTGGTAAAAGGATGCGGTTTCGAGCCTGCGTTATTGTTGGTAATAAACATGGTAAAGTCGGTTACGCGGTGGCCAAAGGGGCGGATGTAACTTTAGCGGTAAATAAGGCCTCCACTAAAGCCAGGAAAAATTTAATTAATGCTTCAGTGGTTAATGACACAATTCCTCACCGGATGGATTGTAAGTTTGGTGCGGCTAAAATCATGTTGAAGCCAGCCCCAAAAGGAACAGGAGTTATTGCTGGCGGCGCAGTCCGGTCAGTTTTGGAATTAGCCGGAGTTTCTAATGTAGTCGCTAAGATCTTAGGTTCAAAAAATAAAATCAACAACGTCAAGGCCACCTTCGAAGCTTTGAAGAAACTAAAAAGGGTAGAGCCAAAAAAGCCAGTTGAGATTAAAAAAGAAGATTCTAAAGAAAAAATTGATAGTAAATAATAATTTTTAATTTCTAATTTCCAATTTGCAATCAATTTTCAATGAACCAATTTTCAATTAGCTTAAGTGTTTGAAAATTGTAAATTGAAAATTGTAAATTTAGTAATATGGAGTTAACATTACACAATTTAAAACTCGCCAAAGGATCAAAAAGGAAAATAAAAAGAATGGGCCGAGGTAATGCTTCGGGCCATGGGACTTATAGCGGCCGTGGTCAAAAAGGACAAAGAGCTCGTTCCGGCGGGAAGAAAGGTTTAAAGCGTCGGGGTTTGCATCAACTTTTGAAAAATAAACCTAAATTAGGCGGGTTCAAGAGCCTGAAGTCAAAGATGGCGATAGTTAATCTTGATCAGCTGGAAAAAGTTTTTACGATAGGTGAAATAGTTGACGGCAAAAAATTAATAGCTAAAAATTTAATCAAATCTAATAAAACTGGTGTTAAAATTTTAGGTCAAGGAAAATTGACTAAAAAATTAACTGTGATTGCTGATGCGTTTTCAGATTCAGCCAAAAAGGCTATAATGGAAGTAGGGGGAAAAGCAGAATTAAGGCCTAGGCGAGATAATAATTAAATTATTACTGCTTGTTAATTCATATATTCATGTGGATTCAAAAGCTAATTAGAATTTGGAAAATAAAAGATTTACGCCACAGTATTTTATATGTTGCGGCAATGTTGGTAATCTTTAGGATTGCGGCTCATATTCCAGTGCCGGGAATCAACGTGTCAGCGCTTAAAGACTTTTTTGCTTCTAACCAGCTTTTAGGAATAATGAATGTTCTTTCCGGCGGCGGTATGGAGAATTTTTCAATTGTGGCAATGGGAGTGGCACCTTATATTACCGCTTCAATTATTTTTCAACTTTTAGTCATGATTATTCCACGCCTGGAAGAGATTTCTAAAGAAGGTGAGGCCGGCCGTCGGAAAATTAATCAGTGGACTAGATGGTTGACTATTCCTCTAGCGGCCATGCAAGGCTATGCCCTAATTGCTTTATTGCGTCAGTCGCAGATTCAAATCATTGTCGATTTAACAGTCTGGCGGTTGATTACTACAATTGTGACTGTCACTGCCGGAACTATATTTTTGATGTGGATAGGAGAGTTAATTTCAGAAAAACACATCGGCAACGGCATATCCCTTTTGATTTTTGCTGGTATCGTCGCGCAGTTGCCCGCTATCATCCAACAAACTCTTGTAACATTTGATCGGACCCAGATTATTAATTTGATTATTTTTGCTGGCATTGCAGTTGCTACCGTTGTCGGAGTAGTAATTATTACAGAAGGTCAACGTAATGTTCCGGTTTCCTACGCTAAGCGGGTCAGAGGAATGAAGATGTATGGCGGAGTTGACACTCATTTGCCGTTACGGGTTAACATGGCCGGCGTAATTCCAATCATTTTTGCAATTTCGATTATTTTATTTCCACCAATGGTTGCCCAGTTCTTTTTAAATGCCAAAAGTCAGTTTTTGGTCAAGTCAGCAGAATGGGTAATAGCGGTATTTCAAGATCAACTTTTTTACGGAGTATTCTATTTTATTTTAGTTTTTGGGTTTACTTATTTTTACACCGAGGTTATTTTCCACCCCGATCAAATCTCCGAAAATTTGCAAAAACAAGGTGGCTTTATTCCTGGTATTAGACCAGGCTCTCATACCGCAGAATATTTAAAAAATACAACCAATCGAATAATTTTGGCTGGTGCTTTATTTTTAGGTTTGATAGCGGTTCTGCCCTTGATTATGAGAGGGTTTACTGGGGTAGCGACTTTGGCGATCGGTGGCACCAGTTTACTGATTGTGGTCTCAGTTGTTATTGAGACAGTCAAGCAAATAGAATCCCAATTGACAATGCGGGATTATGAAGGCTTGTAAATAACAGTTAACAATTAACAGTTAACTTATGGGTTTATTTAGCTCTAAAAAAATTTTAAAAACTTCCCAGCAGATAAAAGACGCCCTGTTTCAAATTAAAAGTTTGGATTATCGCGAGCGGCCAGCGGTTTATGAGGCTTTGATTAAAGAACTGGATGATGGCGGAGTCAGTCAAGAAGAATTAAAGAAAGTTATTAGAGAATTAAGAAATAATGGCGAGATTTCTGAAATTGACAAGGAAAATTTATTGGAGTTAATAGAGCGAGAAAGTTAATTTATGAATCTTATTATCTTTGGTCCTCAAGGTTCAGGTAAAGGGACGCAAGCTGAATTAATCGCCAGAAGGCATGCTTGGCCTTATATTTCCACTGGCGATATTTTTCGTTATCACATTAAAAATCAGACTGAGTTAAGTCGTCAGGTTAATGAGTATATCAATGCTGGTCAATTGGTGCCGGATGAACTAACCAATAAAATTGTCCAGGACCGCCTTCAACAGCCGGATTGTTTAGTTGGTTTTGTTTTAGATGGTTATCCGCGCAATAAACCCCAGTTAAAATTTTTAGATTCTATCGCTGAAATTGATTTTACAATTGTGATTGAAATTTCTGATAGCGAAGCAATTAGAAGGTTGGCCGGACGGTTAGCTTGTAAATGCGGGTTGAGTTATCATGTTGAATACAATCCACCGAAACAAGCAGGGATTTGCGATAAATGCGGAGAGAAGCTTTTTAAGCGCGATGATGATAAACCATCAGCAATCAAAAAACGTTTGGAAATTTATCACCAGGAAACCGAACCATTACTTGATGAGTACGAGAAACAAGGAAAGCTATTTCGAGTAGGTGGTTTAGGATCAATTGAAGATATTTATAAGTGGATTGATAAAATAATAAGTCAAAATTCAAAAGTCAAAATTCAAAAGTGAAGGTAAAAAGTCAAAATTTATATTACTTTTGACTTTTGAATTGTCCCGCCACAATAATTTGTTTTTAAATGAGGGCGGGATCACGCTTTGGCGGTGATAATTTTGACTTTCGCCTTTTAACTTTTGAATTTTTATTATGATTAGTATAAAAAAACCCGAAGAAATCAAAGTCTTGCGCCAAGGCGGCAGGATTCTGGCTGAAGTTTTGGCTGAAGTGATAAGGAAAGTTAAACCCGGGGTGAAAACAATTGAGCTTGATGAATTAGCCGAGCGACTAATAGTAGAGAAGGGCGGGATCCCTTCTTTTAAGAATTACCGCAATAGTTTGCATGAGCCGGCTTTTCCAACCACTCTCTGTACTTCGGTTAATGAACAATTAGTTCATGTTCCAGCTTCAGATTATGTTTTGAAAAATGGTGATATACTTAATATTGATATTGGCATGAAGTACCCGGCTGAAGACGGATTTTTTACTGATATGGCCGCCACCGTAGCCGTTGGTCAAATCAGCCAACTAGCCCGCAAGTTAATTAAAGTTACCAGAAAATCTCTAGAACTAGGGATTGCCCAAGTTAGACCAGGTAATTATATTTCTGATATATCTAAAGCCATTCAGATCTACGTGGAGTCACAAGGTTTTTCAATAATCAGGCAATTGGTCGGCCATGGGGTTGGTTACAAAGTTCATGAAGAACCGCGCATCCCCAATTATGTCGATAAAAAACAGCCAAAAATTGAATTAAAGGCAGGTATGGTTTTGGCTATTGAGCCGATGGTTAGTGCTGGTGATTACCTTATAAAAACCCTAGAGGATCAGTGGAGTGTAGTGATGGCTGATGGTAGTTTAGGAGCCCATTTTGAACATACCATTTTGGTCACTAGAGATGGTCATGAAATTTTAACCAAATAACATTATGTCAATTTTAGGTATTGATTACGGATCAAAAAAAATAGGAATAGCCAAATCAGATGATAAAAATAGCTTAGCCCTGCCTTTAGAAATTTTATCCAATACTAGTAAGGCGGATGTTTTGGCTAAATTAAAATTAATCTGCCAGCAAGAGCAAGTAGAGCGAATTATCGTTGGTGTACCTATTAGTTTGCAGCCGGATAAGCGCGAGACTTTTTGGCGTCAAAAGGATTTACAGAATGATCAAATGAGAGAAGTGTTAAATTTTGTGGGGTGGTTAAAAAATAATCTTGATCTTCCAATTGAAGTAGAAGATGAGCGGCTCAGTACGAAAATGGCTAATGGTCTGCGCAAGGATTTAGTCAAAAAAGGCCCGGACGATGCAGTGGCGGCGATGTTGATTTTACAGACGTATTTAGATAAGCAAAGATAAGTGTCATTCCGAGCGAAGTCCCGAGCGTAAGCGAGGGACGGAGTCGAGGAATCTCATCGTAGTATAATGAGATCTCTCCACTCATCCCGACTTTACGTCGGGATTCGGTCGAGACGACACGATCATAGAGTATGCTTTATCAAACTCAAGGCATTATTCTCAAGCGAACTGACTTCAGCGAGACCAGTCAGCTTTTTAGTATTTATAGTTCTGGTTTAGGAAAAATTGAAGTGATAGGTCGCGGAACAAAAAAGATTAAAAGCAAACTTAATAGTCAGATGCAGTTTTTCGCCGTTATTGATTTAGAAATTGCCAGAGGCAAAAATTTTGATCAGCTGACAGGGGCTTCGGTTTTAAAAAATTTTAATAATATAAAGATTAATTTAGCCAAAACATTACTAGCCAGTTTTGGGCTGGAATTAGTTGACCGTTTAACTAAACCCTGGCAGGATGATGAAAAAATATTTAATTTATTATTTCATTATTTTGAAATAGTCAATGGCAGTAAAGTCGAAAGCAAAGACTACTATTTAAAAATTAAAGACCAATTTATTATTCAGTTGCTGTCTTTTTTAGGTTATAAACCAACTTCAGACGTTATTGCCAGTAGCAATAAGTTAAAATCTTTTTTAGAAAACCAACTAGAAGTAGAATTAAAGACAAAAAAAGCTATAGATTATTTTAGGCTTGACTAGTCCTTAAGACAGTGATAATCTAAGCAAAAGGAGGTTGTTCGTTGACAACCTTATGATATTTCGGCACAAGCCGGATTTTTTTTGCCTAAATTTAGGGAAATGAATCTATAGAGATTGGAGAGAAAGGAGTTTAAGATGAACGGAAAGTATCAGACAGCCCTTGTCAGAAGGCTCAGCCAAGTCGCTGCTGGCACATTCCAGCTCGATTTGGAAACAGCAATTTCTGATCATGTCCAGCCCGGGCAATTCGTGTTACTTCAGCCTTTAGCTGAGACGTCGTTGTTGCCTCGGCCTTTCACGGTCTACTTTGCCCAGCAAGGGATTTTCATCCGACTGGTTTTTGAAGCCAGGGGGTCTAACACCAGGCTCTACTCTCAACTGAAAAGCGGAGACAAGATCCGCGTCTTGGGACCATGCGGTCAACCAGCGGTCATTGACGACTCAGCCAGACTGGCCATCTTTATCGGTGGTGGTTGCGGCTTAGCCTCGCTTCATTGGCTGGCTTTTGCAGCTGGTCAAAAGAAGATTGGCTTACTGTGTGCTGCTGGTTTCCGGGATAAGGACCACGTCTTTAGCACCAAGGATTTTGATCGACTCGGAACGCCACTGGAAGTAGCCACTGACGACGGTTCATTCGGCGTCAGTGGTACTGCAGTTGATCTTTTCCAGAATATCATTTTTGGTGAAGATGGTTTGCCCAAGAACGAAAGCATCCGGGTTTTTACCTGCGGCCCAACAGTGATGATGCGAGAAATCGCCAGAATCACCCGAGCCGAAGGTATCCCGTGCTACGTTTTTCTGGAAGAGATGATGGCCTGTGGTCTTGGCGACTGCAAAAGTTGTGCAGTCAGAACCAACAGCGGAATCAAGCACGTCTGCAAAGACGGACCGATATTTGAGTCAAAGGAGGTGATCTGGGATGAAGACGATGAATACTAACATTGCCGGCATTAAGATGAAAAACCCGGTGATGAACGCTTCAGGTACATTAGGCCTTGGCTTTGGTGACTGTTTCGATCTGTCGAAGTGTGGTGCTTTGGTGACCAAGGGAGTGACGTTATTACCACGTTCAGGTAATTCAACTCCCCGGATTGCCGAAGCAACTTCAGTGCTGCTTAATTCCATCGGCCTTGAGAATTCCGGCGTTAAGGTATTTCTGGCCGAGGAATTGTCTGTCTGGCTTTCCTTTGGAGTGCCAGTCATTGTCAACATCTCAGGGGCTGATCTTCAAGAGTATGTTGACTTAGCCGTAGCTCTCGAAGGTCACGGTATCGCTGGTTTTGAGATCAACGTATCCTGCCCGAACCGGGAAGGAGTCATTTTCGGCACTGACCCGGAACTAGCCTCTAATGTGACTGATGCAGTTCGTCAGGTGACAGATCTGCCTTTGATTGTTAAGTTGACACCCAATGTCACTTCGATCAAGGCAGTGGCCCAGGCCGTGGTGGAGGCTGGTGCTGACGCAATCAGCGCAGTCAATACCTTTCTAGGCATGGTAATCGACGTCAAAACCCGTAGGCCGAAACTCGGCAAAGGGTTTGGCGGCGTGTCTGGACCAGGCATTCGGCCGCTGGCAGTCAAAAAGGTCCGCGAGATCTATGAAGCTGTCAACGACCAGGTGCCAATCATCGGCATGGGTGGGATTGATTCAACTGAGGCAGCGCTTGAGTTCATCATCGCCGGTGCTTCGGCAGTGGCGGTGGGAACAGCCAACTTCACTAACCCCAGGACAATTCCCGAGGTGATTGAGGGGTTGGAACGGTACTTGGAAGAACAAGGCCTTGAAAGCCTTGAAGAAATAAGAGGCAGGATAATTCCTGTCTAACATTAAGAAAGGAACGAGTATGTGGACATCAGGATTAACGCGGTTAAGTTGTAACTTCTTCAGGAGAAGAAAGGGGGAAGTGCTATGTCATTGAAACACATTAGTTCAATCCGGCAAATGAACCGGACGGAGTTTCTCACCTGGATTGACGAAGGTATGGGGTTTTTGCCTTTGGCCCTTACCAATCGCAAGCTGATTAATCCCTTTGAGTTGGGACCAGATCAGTTGGCTCCGGCAATCGTGATTAACATGAGAGAGCCTAGTACTGGCACCCGTATCTCATTTGAATATGGCGGCCGGATCATGGGTTGTCATGCAATCACGATTGAGGGCGTGAGTAGTTCATCGGCAAAGAAGGGCGAACCAGTAGACGAAATGATGGAACGGCTTTATCTGCAGGCTGGTGCTCGTTTTTTTGCCATCCGCAACCCAGTGGCTGGTTTGATTCAAGCTCTGGCTGAAACATTTGACCAGGATCGTCGTCCCGAGACGATGATGGGAAACGATGTTTCGTTCTTCAATGCTGGTGAAGGTAAGCGGTATCATTCCACCCAGGTAGGGATGGATAAGTTGATGGAAGTTTCCTGGGACCTTTTCCCTGAGGCAATCCGTAGCGGGAGACAATCTTTCATTGATGCGATCGCAATGTTTCGACAAAAGCCAGTGGCCGAACGCCATGAGATCATCGCCGAAAAGCTAAACAGTTTGACTGAAGCTTATGTCGGCGACAGTGGCCACAGCCGCATTGCCTATGACGGTATGTGGTTAGGCACCGAAGATATGTTTCCTGGGATGCAGTTTCACTTGGTTGGTCCGCCAGAATTTCGGATTAAGGCCAAACTGCTTCAGCATGTGGTTCATGTGACCAGTTCTGAACGTCTCACGTCAGCTGTTCCGACCAGGAAAGTATACATGATCCGCCATCAGCTGGAGCGGATGGAGCAGTTTTTCAGCCAGGCCATGGTTCGTGAGGTCCATGCCTCCTTGGAATGCGACCAGGAAGTCTTGGACGGCTTGGATGAAAGGCCTGATGACGTGATTGTCTTGGATGCCTTGCCTTTTAACAAGGAGATTCGGACAATTCCGCGCGCAGTCCAGAATCACCCAAGAGTGGTTTATCGCTTCCAGGCGGCCTGCTCTGGTGCCATTCGGGCAGCGGCGATCAAACTGGGTTGGATGAATCAGTCTGATCGCTGGCGCGTGCCGGAAAGTTCTCCGATTGAGCTCCAGTTGCTCCAAGATGCTAAATCATTGGCTCAGCATCAAAAAGAGTATGACGAGAAACACAAGGACATACCAGGGCGGGTTCATCGTCTTGACAATGGTACTGTACTTGATCACATTCCAGATGGGATGTCGCGTTTCTTTGATGATCTGCTGGAGCGTCACGGTCTGGGTAATCTTCATGTGATTCCTTCGCGCAATGCTCCATCACCCTCAATTAGCGCGTTGAAGGATATCATGTTTTTCCCGGATACCTTTCTTCATCAACTTTGTCCGGCTTTGCTGCAGACTTTTCAGCTTTTTGCCCCGGATATGGTGACAAACGTTTTCGACAAGGCCAATGACGCCTTTCTGAAGTACCGAGTCGGAATGCCGTCACGGCTGGTCGGAACCGTTCGTTGCACTGGTGGGGAAGATTGTATTGACAATCATCGCGGTGAGGCGGATGTGGTTTCTAGGTTTGACACCTTCGGTGATTCCAAGAATCCGTCTTGGCGGTGCGGCTTCTGTGGAGAAGTCAGTGATAATACGGCGATGCGGAAACGTATGGCCAAACACGCTGACGACTAAGGCTTAAGGTTCTTTCTTCGGAGGTTAAAAATAAGGCGCTCTGTGCGACGAAGTTCGTACAGGGCGCTTCTTCTTTTCATAAAAAAAACAAGGGACTCCCTCCGTTGTTAGATCGGATTGAGCCCCTTAAGGCGGGGAATTGAGTTGGCGATTAGTCGGACTGGGTGAGACCATCCAGATTCTCTTCTTTCGAGACGTGCTCGAAGACCCACACATCGCCATTCTCGCGCACCCGCAGCTGATGCCGCCAATTTTCGCCATCTTTCCAATGTGCATGGTTCGCACCCCCTTCGTGAGATTTGGTATTGACCAGTCGGACAAATTGCCCTTCTTGGTCAGCCCCCAGATACAGAGCCCCGCCGGCATTCCGGCAGTCCTCTTTTAGCTTCTCCCACTCTTCAGGGGTTAACGAAACTGTCGAGACCGGCGCCGTTTTCATCATCTTTTTCACCTCCTTACTATTTGGAATTGGTGTTTCGGCCACCGTATACTAAGAATCAAAGATAGAATAGATGATAGCGCAAACTGCTTTTTTTGTCAAGCCTCTATTTGCCAAATCTGCCGTATTTTAGTATGATATAGACATAATTTTGAATTAATTTTTGAATTTTTTATCTTATGAAGCGCACGGAAATTCAGGAGGTAACTAAAAAAGCCGGTGAGAAAGTACTGGTTTTAGGCTGGGTTCATACCCGCCGGGACCATGGTAAAATCATCTTTATTGACCTGCGGGATCGAAGCGGAATTTTGCAGGTTGTCTTTGAACCCCAGTTTGAAGAAGCCCATAAATTAGCCACTAACTTGCGGTCTGAGTACGTGGTAGCAGTAGAAGGTACTGTTAATAAGCGGCCGGAAAAAATGGTTAATGATAAAATTCCAACTGGCACAGTCGAGATGAGGGGAGAAAAGCTGGAGGTTCTAAACGAGGCTAAAACTCCGCCTTTTGAGATTGATAATCCTCAGGATGCTGGCGAAGAGATTCGGTTAAAATACCGCTATTTGGATTTGCGTCGTGAACGAATGAAAAATAATTTAATCATGCGTCATAAAATCATCAAGGCGGCTCGTGATTATTTTGATAAACTTGGTTTTTTGGAAGTGGAAACGCCGATTTTAACCAAGGGTACGCCTGAAGGCGCGCGTGAGTTTGTTGTGCCAGCCAGGCTTTGGCCGGGAAAGTTTTATGTTTTACCACAGTCACCGCAGCAATTCAAGCAGCTTTTAATGGTAGCTGGCGTCGAGAAGTATTTTCAGATTGCCCGGTGCTTTCGGGATGAAGACCAAAGAGGAGATCGTCAAGCGGAATTCACCCAGATTGATGTGGAGATGAGTTTTGTCCGGCAGGAAGACGTTTGGGAAATAGTCGAGGATTTGATGATTGAGATGGTGGAAAAACTTTACCCGAATAAAAAAATTACCAAAAAACCTTTTCCCAGAATTACTTTTGCGCAAGCAATGGAAAAATATCAGTCAGATAAACCGGATTTAAGAAAAGATAAAAACAACCCGGACGAACTGGCTTTTTGCTGGGTGATTGACGCGCCGATGTTTAAGCAGTCAGAAGCTGAGAAAAAAATCGTAGCGGTTCATCACCCTTTTACCATGCCTAATGCCGAGGATATGGAAAAATACCCCAGTGAGCCATTGAAATGGCGGGCTTATGCTTATGATCTGGCTTTGAACGGCAATGAGATTTGGGGCGGCTCGATCAGAATTCACCTTAGAGATATTCAACAGAAGATTTTTGAAATCCTTGGTGTTAAAGGTGAGGAAATCGACCGGCGGTTCGGGCATATGCTTGGCGCTTTTGAATACGGCGCACCACCGCACGGCGGCATTGCAGCTGGGGTGGATCGAATTATTGCCATTTTACAGAATGAACCAAATATCAGAGAAGTAATTGTTTTCCCGAAGACTGGCGACAATCGCGATTTGATGATGGCGGCGCCAAATCTGATTGGCAAAAAAACATTAGCCGAAACTCATATTAAACTCGCTGATGACGTTGAAGTAGAAGAAGTCAGTGATACCGCCGCGGCTGATTAATCTTACTAATATAAAAAACAAAGAGTATGAAATTAAACCTTAAGCTAGTCAAAGAAGATTCCAAGATTCAGGATTTTATTAAACAAACTGAAAAATATCTAGACGCTTTGGGTTTTACTGATCATGGTTTTCGGCATATTAATATTGCAGCGGATCGGGCCAGAAGTATTGCCAAAAAAATTGGCATGTCAGAGCGCGAGCAAGAATTATCCGCCATTGCTGCTTACTGCCATGACATGGGTAACTTTTTGGGTCGTGAGCAACACCATTATTGGGCGGCCTTACTTTTTTCCCAGGTTTTTCTTGACAGCGCTGATAACCCTAGCGATGTCTCAACCATCGCCCAAGCAATAGTCAGTCATGATAAAGAGGATTTGAAAATCGTCAGCAAAGTTACGGCCATTTTGATTCTGGCTGATAAGTCTGATATCCATCGTTCAAGAGTTAAAAAAACTAAAGGCAGTAATCTGGAAAAAGATATCCACGACAGAGTTAATTATGCGATTATTGATAACGACTTAATAGTTAATAGTAGTAAAAAATTAATTACTTTGCGTCTAAAATTAGACACGAAGTTTTCTGCCCCTTTGGAATACTTTGAGATTTCTACTGATAGAATGACTTTTTGTCGGACAGCGGCTGAATATTTAGGCTATCGGTTTAGTTTGGAGATTAATAAGTTTAAGTTATTATAGTAAATCAAGTCAGCAAGTTTAAGCTTGATTTACTTGCTAACTTGATTTACTATAATATATGAAACTTTCTGAGCTGCAAAAATATATTTTGAAAGCTGCTTGGCAAAGTAAAGATAAAACAGTTTCGAAAAACGTTTTAGAGAAGTTTTATAATGGACTCAAATCTAAACCCAAACCAAAAGATTTAATTAGTATTATTACTAAAAGCGTCGAGCGCTTAATCAAAAAAGAATTAGTAATTGGTTACGGCTGGAAAACTCCTCACAAGTGGTTTATCCGTCACGTTAAGCTGACTCTTAAAGGTAGAAAAGCGGCCAGAAACTTATTTGGAATTCAACAAAAATTACCATTAAAAATTAAGAATAAAAACTATGGAAAATCAAATTAACACTCAAGAAAAATTTAAGGGCAGAGGGGCTTTAGACGCCTTTTTAAATCTTTTGAGCTTAGTTACTTTAGGCTGGATGTCAATTGCCGTTGGTGTAATACTATTTCAGATTATTGATAAGTTTCTGAGTTCAAATGCAGTGTATAGCTTAAGCCGGTTTTCCCAAACTGGATTAAAGGTTGGTGTTGCCTCGGCTTTAATTGTTACGCCGATATTTTTGGCAATCATTGGTTTATTGCACAAGAATTATAAAAATGGCGCCTTAAGCCATGAAAGCGGGGTTTACCGCTGGTTAACCTATTTAATTCTACTGGTTACCGCCTTAAACATAATCGGTCGGTTGATTCAGCTAGTGTTTAAATTATTGGATGGTGATTACACCTTAGCCAGTATTCTAAAAATCGTGGTGGTGCTGGCAATTACTGGCGGGATTTTTGGTTATTACTGGTACGACCTGAAGCGAACAAATTATAGCCAAAGAAGCACAGTTTCAAAAGTGTTTTTTATTGTAGCTGTGATTGTTGTTATTGCCTCAATCATGGGCTCATTTTTTATTGTCGATTCTCCTAAAACCGCCAGAATGAAAAAGTATGATCAGCAGCGAGTTAATGATTTGTCCGAGCTAAACAACGTGATTAATATTTATTATCAGGAGAACCGTAAACTGCCAGCTGATTTGTCAGAGGCTAGATTTACTCCTTTCAAAGATCCAGGAACAGAGCAACCCTATGAATATAAAGTCAAAAGCGAAGATCAGTTTGAACTTTGTGCTACTTTTTCTTTGGCGGTAGAAATAGATGACCAAGAATATCGTTATTACGCGGATAAGAATTGGTTTTATCACGAAGCCGGCTATCAGTGTTTCACTTCGACGGCAATTGATATTACTAAACCAGTGCCAGCTCCTATAATGTAATAATAAATTGTATTAATTAAATAATCGCTCGTAGAAAGTAGCTCGTAGTTTGTAGGATTTAATAAAATCCCTACCAGCTACCTCCTACAAGCTAAAAAGCTAATATATGGCAATTCCAAAAACAACCAAAGCATATTTGGACAAAAAGTTGGCCAAGTATGAAGAGTTAACTCATAAGACAGTTTACACTGCTTATGACGCGGCTCAAACCTTGCGCCGCGAGCTGAAAGAGATTGCCAAGAGCTTATTGATTGCAACCGATAAGGCTTATATTATTGCCGTGGTGCCAGCCCACATGAGAATTGATTTAGGTAAACTCAAAAAAGCCCTGAAAGCAAAGAAGGTTTCAATTCCCAATGAAAAAATAATGGTTAAAATCTTCAAGGTTAAACCCGGTGCGATGACTGCTTTCGGTGGCTTGCACAAGGTTGAAGTTTGGGTTGATAAGAATTTGTTAAAGACTAAAGAAGTAATTTTATCTGCCGGCAGTTTTACCGATTCAGTCCGGATGAAAGCCAAAGATTTTATTGAGATGGAACAGGCAAAATTAGCCAGTTTTGCCAAAACCGGCGGCTATAAATTACAAAAACCTAAAAAGAAACCAGCTAAGAAAAAAGTAGCTAAGAAGAAGTCAATAAAAGCCAGAAAGCATAGATAATTTCCGCGTGTCATTCTGAGCGAAGGTCGCCGCAGGCGACCGAAGCGAAGAATCTCAGAGATTCTTCGGCCTTCGGCCTCAGAATGACACTTTATGTATATATGTATAAGGTCAAAGTCCAACAATTTGAGGGGCCACTAGATTTATTATTGCAAATAATTGAAAATCAGAAGTTACAAATTACCGAGGTCGCTCTAGCTGAAGTTACCGAGCAATATATCCAAATCCTTCATCAGTCAGCCCAAAAGCAGATTAGAACCGAGGAGCTGGCTGATTTTTTAGTGGTAGCTTCACGGTTATTACTGATTAAGTCGCGGGCCTTACTGCCATTTTTAGTCTGGGAAGAGGAGGAAGGGGAAGAGGATTTAACTAAGCAGTTAAAAATTTACAAAGAATATCTGGAGGCGATGAAAGTAATCCAAGCAATAATTGGCAAAAAGCAATTTTGTTTTTCCCGTGAGCGGTTGTTGGTCAGTGAAGAAATCGGTTTTGCGCCGCCGCCTAAATTGAAAGGCGACCGGTTGGCTGAAATTTTTAATGAAATTATTCTGGGCCTGGATCCTTGGTTGAATTTGCCGACCGAAGTAGTCAGAAAAACCATCAGTATCCAGGAAAAAATCCAACAGCTACGAGAAAAAATTTACAAACAAGCAACCACTAAATTTTCTGAGATTTTAAAAGAAGCCAAAGATAAGACTGAAATTGTGGTCAGTTTTTTAGCGCTGCTGGAGCTGATGAAACAAAAAGTAGTTATGGTAAAGCAAGATAAGATCTTTGATGACATTACAATTGAGAAATTGGACAACAAGAGTAAATTGAGTATTTAAATCATAATTAAATTTTGCTATAATCATTTAGTATGTCTAGCCTAAAATCTAAAATTGAAAGTCTTCTTTTTATTTCCAGCCAGCCTTTATCAGTTAAGAAATTAGTCAATTCAACCAAGGCTGATAAAGATAAAGTTGAAGCCGCCATCAAAGAACTGATGACTAATTATAATAAAGAAGACCGTGGGGTACAGGTTCAAAAAATTGGCGATAAAATTCAGATGGTTACTAGCAGTGACAATGCCAAACTGGTTAAAGATTTTATCAAAGAAGAAACTACCGGTGAACTAACCCGGCCGTCGCTTGAAACTTTGACCATAGTTGCTTATCGCGGGCCGATTACTCGGGCTGAGCTGGAACAGATCCGCGGCGTCAACTGTGCCATTATTTTGCGTAATTTGATGATAAGGGGTTTGGTTGAGAGTAAACAAGATGCTAAAAAAATGCAGACAGTTTATAATATCACTTTTGATTTTTTAAAATTTTTAGGTTTAAACCAACAGTCAGAGCTGCCTAATTATCAAGTGTTAAATTCCAGTGAAAGTTTGGAAAAGATTATTAGACAAGCTAATAAGTAAATTAAGTGAAGTAAGCAAGATAAGTAAGGTTCATCAACTTAATTTACTTATCTTGCTTACTTCACTTAATCCATGTTTGACTTCCTCATCAGTTTAATCTTAGCTAGCCTTCTAATCCCCCAGGGGTTTAATTTTTTACTGGAAAAACCGGCTGGCTATTTTTATCCTAAAGTAGAGCTATTAGGTAATCCCGGCCCGACTCGAATTATCAATAATAGTTTAGGCGTTGAGACGACTGCCAAAAGTGTTTTAGCCATTGATGAAACTTCCGGCACAATTCTTTTCAGTAAAAACCATAATCAAATTCTGCCGATTGCTAGTATCACCAAACTGATGACCGTCCTGGTTTTTTTGGACAATAATCCCGGCTGGGATAAAACCGTAACTATTAGCCAAGAAGACCAGCGGGCCGGCGGGATTGTTTATTTGTTGCCTGGTGAGCAAGTTTCAGTCAAGGATTTATTTTATTTAACCATGGTTGCCTCTTCAAATGAAGCAGCAATTGCACTGACTCGTTCAACTGGGCTGGAAGATTTTACGGCGGCGATGAATTCGAAGGCGGCCGCTTTGGGGATGTCTGAAACTTATTTTCTTGATCCTTCCGGTTTGAACCCAGCTAATACGGCCAGTCCTTTAGACTTGGTTAAACTCGCTAAAGTCGCTTTTGCCCAGACTGAAATTTTGTCCGCTTTAAAAACTGAAACTTATGAATTTACAGTTTTGAATAATCAGCGCCGGGGTAAAGCGACTAATACTGATAAACTGCTGGACAGTTTTTTGAACGGGACTAGCTATCAGGTTGCCGGGGCAAAAACCGGTTATTTAGACGAGGCTGGGTATAATCTGTTAGTTAGAATTACTAAACCCGGCGGACCAGGCGTGATTTTGGTCCTGCTTGGTTCAGTCAGCCAAATCGATCGCTGGCAAGAGGCCAAAGGCATTATTGATTGGATTTTTAGAAACTATCAATGGGTTAGTAGCTAGTAGTAATTGACTACAAGCTACTTCCTACAAGCTATAAGCTATAGTATAATAATAAAGCTAGTATTTATGGATTTAACCGCTATCTTTAGAGATTTTCCGCCCCATTTAGCCACGCTTTTAATCGCGATGCTGCCGATTGGCGAATTACGGGTTTCTATCCCGGTTGCCTTTGGCGTTTATCAGCTAGATATAATCAGTGCCTTTGTTTTTTCAGTAATTGGTAATATGATTCCGGTGGTTTTTCTGGTTTGGTTTCTGGGACCATTTTCCGGCTACCTGATTGCCAGATTTAAATTAGCTAAAAGATTTTTTGATTGGTTATTTGTCAGAACGCGCCATAAATTCGCGGGCAAGTATGCTAAGTGGGGAGAGTTAGCTTTAGTGATTTTTGTCGCTATCCCATTGCCAATGACCGGTGGTTGGACCGGAGCAGTAGCCGCTTTTCTTTTTGGTATACCTAAGTTTCGCTCCGTAGTTTTAGTCGGCTTGGGCGTAGTTTTAGCCGGCGTGATAGTAACACTGGCAACAACCGGAGTGATTTCATTATTTTAAGCTATGTCAATTATCATTGCTAATTGGAAAATGAAATTAGGCGTCAATGATGCCGTGAGTTTAGCTAATGATTTAAAAAAAGTTTCCAGCAACCAAAATGAACTGGTGGTTTGTCCTTCTTTTGTCAGTTTAGTTGAAGTGGCCCGGATTTTAAAAAGATCAAAAATAAAATTAGGCGCCCAGGATTGCTTTTGGGAAACCAAAGGGGCTTACACCGGCGAAGTTTCGCCGGTCGAGTTGCGAGAGGTTGGCTGTGAGTATGTGATCATTGGTCATTCTGAGCGAAGGGAGCATTTTAAAGAAAGCGACAAGATGGTTCATCAAAAGATAAAAGCTGTTTTAGCCGCTGGATTAACCCCGATAATTTGCGTGGGTGAGACTTTTGATCAGCGCTCTCAGGGCGCCACTGATTATGTCTTAATTCGTCAGACTATTAATGCCTTGGAAGGTGCCGAAGTCAAGTTTGGCAAAAGAATAATTATTGCTTATGAGCCAGTCTGGGTGATTGGTACTGGCCAAGCCATTTCACCTGAGCAGGCCTCTTTAGCTCATCAGGTTATCCGCCAGACTTTGTTTGACTTATTTCCTGCTGAGCAAGTCAAGCGAGATTTTCTGATCATTTATGGCGGCAGCGTTGACAGCAGTAATGTTTCTTCCTTCACCAGGCTGGATAATATTGATGGAGTTTTGGTGGGTGCCGCCAGTGTCAGAACTCAGGATTTTCTGGCCCTAATTAAGAGTGTTTAAAATATTATGTTAGTTCACATTAAAGAGATTGTTAAAAAAGCCCAGCAAGGCAAGTATGCTGTTGGTGCTTTTAATACGGCTAACTTAGAAACAACTTTGGCAATTATTCGTGGAGCTGCTGCCAAAAAATCGCCGGTTATTGTTCAGGTTTCTGAATCCACCATTAAATATGCAACTTTGAAAGCCATTACCCATATTGTTCAGACACTGGCCAAAAACGAAGCCACTGACATCCCGGTCGCTCTGCACTTAGATCACGGCAAGAGTTTTCTTTCAGTTGCCGAGTGTATTAAGGCCGGCTTTTCTTCAGTTCACATTGACGCCTCGGAGTTACCGTTTGACGAAAATATCGCTTTAACTAAACAATCAGTTGATTATGCCCACCGCTTCGGCGTTTGGGCCCAGGGTGAACTCGGCAGCCTGTTTGGCAAGGAAGGTCTGACTAATATTAAACTGCCCACGGATCCGGACCAATATATGACTGATCCAAAGAAAGTTAAAGAATTTGTCAAAAAAACCAAAGTTGATACACTGGCGGTTTCAGTGGGAACAATGCATGGCTCGTTTAAAGGTAAAGAAAAGATTGATTTCAAAAGACTAGAGCAGATTGCAAGGCAGGTTAGTATTCCTTTGGTCTTGCACGGTGGTTCCGGCGTTTCCAGCCGTAATATTAAACTGGCAGTTCAAAGAGGAGTTAGGATTATCAATATTGACACTGAACTACGGGTCGCCTTTACTGAAACTTTGAGAAAAACACTGAGCAAAACCAAGGGCTTTTACGACCCGAGAAAAATTTTAGCCCCTTCGATTGAAGCCGTGGAGGCGGTAGTGGCCAAAAAGATTGAAATTTTCGGCAGTACGGGCAAAAATAAATAGTTAATGCAAAAGTCAGCCATTAATAACTAAAGCTGACTTATTACTTTTATCAATTATGATTTATTATATTATTCCAACAATTATAATTATTGTCAGCCTGGCTGTTCTTTTGTTTTTGGTGATTAAGAAATTTCCTAAATTGGCAACTATTAACATTGAATCAATTCCTCAGGAAAGAGAGTCAAAGGTAAAAAATCGGATTATGCTCGACCGGCTGTACCGGAAATTTGTCAGTCTTAAAAAGATTATAGCTAGTATTTTTAGACCAATCACCGAGGCGATAATTTCAGGCTTTTCAGGTTTTTATCAGACGATTATTAATTTAGAGAGAAAAGCTGACCAGAACAATCGGCCCCTAAAATCAGTTGAGGTCAAGCAAGAAATAAATGATATTTTGTTAGAAGCCGAGAAGTTATACAGCCAGAATGAGCTCAATAAGGCCGAAGAGAATTATATTAAGGTAATTAATTTAGATCCTAAAAACTTTGCGGCTTATGAGGGTTTAGTGGCCGTCTATAAGGCTAATCGTGACTATAAAAAGGCCAGAGAAACCTCTAAATACTGCATTAAATTATTAAACAAAGACGCTTCAGCCACTGACGAAAAGCATCGCCTCGCTAGCTGTTATGCTGATTTAGGTGAGATTTATCAACTTGAAGATAAAATAAAATTAGCTTTAACTAATTCAAATAAAGCAATTGAGCTTGAGCCTTCTAATCCGCGTTTCCTTGACTTTTTACTGAAAATCAGTATAATGTTAAAGAATAAAGAATTGGCTTTGAAGACTTTTAAGGCTTTAAAGGAAGCTGATCCGGAAAATCAGAAGCTTGAAGAAATTAAAGAAGAAATTAATAATTTGCCCACTTAGCTCCTGCCTACGTTTCGACTACGTCGAAACTTCGGCGGGCAGGCAGTTGGTAGAGCAACTCCCCGCCTACGCCAAAGCCTAAGCCGTTGTAGCTCAGTTGGTAGAGCAACTCCATGGTAAGGAGTAGGTCATCGGTTCAAGTCCGATCAACGGCTTTGGCTTCGGCGGGCAG
>Ga0209541_10001490_pt1 | contig 46350 bp, 52 predicted proteins | sample RifCSPlowO2_01_FD_184027 | JGI IMG/M metagenome (GOLD analysis project Ga0209541, IMG submission 184027) | Groundwater microbial communities from Rifle, Colorado - Rifle CSP2_plank lowO2_0.1 (SPAdes) (version 2) | ecosystem: Environmental > Aquatic > Deep subsurface > Groundwater | place...
CTCCCGCTCCTCGGGAGGGTCTTCTTTTATGTATCCGCTAAAATTTTCTTAATTTATAAATATCTAATGATGACAACGTAGACTTAAGGAACCAGGACTTCGCTAAGAAAACCGTCTCACTCGCCTCGCTGAAGCTCCGGCGAAGCGGACAGGTCGAAGCGGACACGGTTCGAGCGGAGCGAGGAGAGCGAGCTACAAAACCACGCTAAGGTTTTGCATAGCGTGTTTGCGTACGAAGTGCTGGTTCTTATAAGGATGAGTCCAGCGCCCTATTTACCGCCCTATCCGCCTCTTTATTTTTTTCACGAGGCACATGCGCGAATATCACTTTTTTAAAATCAATTTTTAAATTCCAAACTGCTAGCCACAAGGGCTGAAGGTCGGTGTTTTCAATTTTGTATTCGCCATTTAACTGCCGCACCGCCAGTTCGCTATCCATAAATATTTTTACCGTGAGCTTTTTGGTTTTTTCTTTACTGACGAGCTGTTTTATTTTTTTAAGGGCAAAAATGATAGCGCTATACTCCGCAATATTATTGGTAGCATTGCCAATTTTTTCTCCGTAAATCTTTTTTGTACCTCCAAATTGAATTACCGCGCCCAAAGCCGCCGGCCCCGGATTGCCGCGCGAGCCGCCGTCGGTGTAAACAATCACCTCATGGCTCTCTCTTGATGAAAACAATTGTTGCGTCATGTATTTTATGTTTCTTTATGTTACATTTTCTGACGGCCGTCGAATAATGTAACACTTTTTAAATTCTTATAGCCGCTTCCAGGGAAGAGGTTTATTTATATCCATCGTAAATGAGGCGGCGTTTTTATGGCCACCGCCGCCGTCCATTTTTTGTGCGAGTCTGGAGACATTGAAATTAGGCACGGACCGAAGCGATATCTTACGCTTATTTTTACGCTCGGTCCAGACTATCGCCATGGGTGGATATTTTGTAGCAAGCCGATTGCCAATTTCATCTTTATAAATCGGACTATTTACCGCGTAAGTACGGATACCCTTAAATTTTACCAATCGCGCCCCTTGTTCAATAATGCCCTCAATAATTTTACCTTTATAATTTAAGAGCAGTTTACCGTCTTTGATTATATTTTTTCTATCTTTAGAATTTTCAAAGGCTTTTACTAATTTATCCCATATTTTGAAGTCAAATTCTTGCATTTCGAGAACAGCATTTATAGCCTGTGTGTATGGTAGTTTCATTCTCCACAGATCACCGTCTTCAATAGATAGCAATAGCTGCGGCATTTTTTTTCTTTTATGAAAATACCGCCAGGCAAGCGTCGCTCCCGAATGATTGAGCGCATAAAGATATTTATATGTTTTCTTTACTAAATACCGAGAAGAGATATGATGGTCAATCGCCGTTACTCGCCTATTCGCGCGAATTAGAGATAAGAGCTCTGATTCGGGCGCAATAATATCAATAAAATAAACCTGGCTTTGCCTGGGAAAGATCGGCATCGGTTTTCCATACTCAAGCGGTATATATTCAGCTCTGGAGCCGAATCTTTTCCAGGCGGCATAAGCTCCGCCGAAACCATCGGGGCAATAAGCATGGTAAAAAACTACAATATTTTTCCTGGATAAGTTTATGTGAGTTTTTTTTGACATAATTATTTTGTTTTTTTCTTATAACCAAGCGCTGAAAGTCCCGGTAAACACAAGCCAGCTAAAAAATCCAGCATCGCTCCTCCACCTGTCGAAATAAAACTTATCTTGTCGTCAATATTGTACTTTTTTATCGACATGACGGTTTCACCCCCACCCACGATACTAAATGCCTTAGCATTATCGGCTACGGCTTTGGCAACCGCCATCGTGCCGTGGGTAAATGCCGGCCGCTCCGTCATGCCCAAGGGACCATTCCAGACAATAGTTCTCGCCTCATGAATTTTTTTCTCAAAAATCTTTTCCGTCTCCGGGCCAATATCTAAGATAGCAGAATTGTCTGTGCGATAATCTCTGGGCAGAACAATATTTTTATATTGAGCGAGGCGCTTAATATCTTTACTTACCCTTTTTTCATACAGTGATTTACCCACACCAGCCCCTTTTAAATAAAGCAAGGTGTTCGCAAGAGCACCGCCGATTAAAAATGAGTCGGCTCTATGTTTTCCACCCTGGGCAGATTCGCCACTGGCGGAAAAAAATTTTATAACACCAAGCTTATCATTGATTTTCACACCACCCAAGATGATGACCAGGGGTCTTTTAGCTCTCTCCATGACTTTACTCAAATTCACAATCTCCGATTCCAGTCCTAGGCCGGCATATGATGGTAAAAACTTGGTGATGGCGCTCACCGACGCGTTAACTCGGTGGGAAACAGCAAAAGCGTCATTTACGTAATAGTTGCCGAGAGAAGCGAGATTTTTGGCAAAACCGGTATTATTAGATGCTTCCCCTGGCATAAAACGGAGATTTTCGAGCATGAAAATCGAGCCGTGTTTCGCCGCTTGTATTTTCATTTTCATTTCCACAAAATTGAAGGAGTTAAAAAAGACGATATCTTTTTTCAGAAGGGACTCTAGTTCATGCGCGCTTTGTTTTAAACTGAACTCTCTTTGGAATCCCAACGGTCTGCCTTTATGACTTAGAATTACTACGGCACTAGCGTGTTTTAAAAGAAAATTAATTATGGGAAGAGCGGCCTTCATGCGCCAATCATCTTCGGTATTAAAATCAAGCCGCAGTATGGCCACCCCTTTTAACTTCTTCGGCGAGACTTTGCGTAAATATTGAATCACGTAGATAATTATAAGTGTATTTGGGAAAAGTTCAAAATAACAACATAAAGCTGATATCGTTAAATATCATTTCTCTCCCGCCTTTCGCTCGCCCAGCGAGCTCGCTCACTACGCTCCTCCCTCACTCGTCCCGATATGTCTTTCGTACGGCACATCCCGCAGTGCCGGCATGAGGGGGAAGAAAGTTTTTCCGCTGGATAAAAACTATTCTGGTGCCAGTAGGAAGACATATCGGGACACCGTGCCCGTTCAGTCGGAGATGTGCGGTGCGAGAAATGATATTCAACGATACTCCTTTTCAATATTATGCCTAAAAAAACCATCTTGATTCTCGGTGCGGGTTTTGGCGGCTTGCGCGCGGCTATTTGTCTTGGCAAAAAAATGAAACATTCCGGCTTGAAAGACAAATATGAAATAATTTTGGTTGATAAAAACGACTATCATACATATACCCCAACCCTTTATGAAGTCGCTACTACCTCCAAATTGACTGCCGATTACCTGAAGCTCAAGCGCATAGTGACTTTTCCCGTTGCCGATAGCATCAACGGCTTGCCGGTTATTTTTAAAAAAGGGGCGATAAAAAACTTGAATTTGAAAAAAAAACTGGTGGTTTTGGACGGTAATCAGATAATTACCTACGAATATCTCGTGATTGCGCTCGGTTTGGAGGCAAACGATTTCGGCATTCCGGGCGTAAAAAACGCGCTACAACTTAAAAGTTTCCTTCATGCGCTAGAAATACGCGATAAAATATTCGAGCTTCTTGAAGAGCAGGATCAAACTGCCGTAAAAGACGGCGCTTCTCCGAAACAACTGCACATTGTCGTCGGTGGTGGCGGCTCTACCGGCGTAGAATTGGCCGGAGAACTTGCCGAATGGATATGCGACCCAATCTATAAAAAGAATTGTGACATTATTGTCTCAATCGTCGAGGGCAGTGAGACAATTTTAAATAATTTTGATAAGAGAATTATTCGAGCAGCCACTAACCGACTTAAACGTCTTGGAGTTAAATTGATTACCGGTGATAGCATTCTTAGCGTTAAAGAGTGTGAAGCAGTTCTTAAGAGCGGTCGGACAATTCCACATGATGCCTTCATTTGGACTGGGGGCGTGAAAGCTCCGGAGATTTTTAATAAATTTCCGCTTCAATTAGAGCATCAGGGTAAGATCAAAGTTGAAGATGAAATGTCATGTGTTCTAAGTTTGAACCATCTGCATCCTTTAAACGCGGCTTATGGCAAGATATATGGCGTGGGTGATATTGTATGCTTTTATGATACTAAAACCCAAAAACCAGTAGCCGGTGTTGCCCGCGCCGCCATCATACAAGGCACGATTGTAGCCAACAATATTTTTGAAGATATCCGCCTTAGCGAAGGACTCGTTAATACGGCAAAACACAAAAAATACTGCCCGCAAGAATATCCGTATGTTATCCCCGTTGGCGGTAAATGGGCAGTCGCCAAAATCGGACCGTTTATTATAAAAGGATTTTTGGGTTGGATTTTAAAAGGACTTATTGAACTGAATTATCTTATTTCTATAATGCCTATTAGAAAAGCGCTCTCTATCTGGTTTACCGGATTAAGAATTTTTATAAAAAATGACAGGTTGGGGTAATAATAGCTATTAGCCACTAGTAATTAGTAGCTAGTAGAACCTCTGATGGGTTTTTTGTTTCTGCCAACTTTTCCAACTAAAACTTTTTTGCTATAAACAACAAAATTCTGTAGACAGCCCCTTACCCAGCGGAGCGGGATGAACGAAGTGAGTCTTGGCTGGCGGGAATTTTGTTGTTTATAGCAAACCTAATCCCTTAACCTCTTATACACCTCCTGCTCTATCTGCATCCTGTCCACGCCGTATTTCAAACGATTAACTTCTCTTAAACCCTCCGCCCATTCATTGTTCATTTGGTAATCAAGAAAAACTTTCATATTAAACGGCTTTGAAGTTGCGCCTCTAATTAAAAGTTTTACGTACGCGTTTAAATTATCAATATTCACCAAATCATTCTGATTGAAGACCGGCTCAAATTGTTTTACCAGAAATTCGGCGTCAGTCGCGCCCACCCGCAATGCCACCATCGAGCCGACGTTTCCGAATACCGAGTCGCGAATCTTTTCTGTAAGCTGGCCAATGTACTGGTGCGCCACCACTAAATTTAATCGGTACTTGCGGGCTTCGGAAAAAATGGTGGCGATAGAATCGGTGGTGAAATTCTGGAATTCGTCAATGTACATATAGTAATCGCGGCGTTTTTCCTGATCAGTGGTATCTGCCCGGGAAAAAGCCGCCATCTGCATCTTCCCTACTATGACCATGCCCAAAAGTCCGGCATTAATGTCACTTAATCTACCTTTTGAAAGATTCACCAGTAAAATTTTCCCCTCATCCATCACCTGCCTGAAATCAAAAGCGGACTTTACCTGACTGATAATCGGACGAATATAATCATTGGCAATGAAATTATTGAATTTCGAAGTGATATAAGGCGCCATGTTTGAAAGCGACGTTTCTCCTCCGGCCTTAACCGCCTCATTTCTCCAGAAATCTTGAACAGCTGGATTTTGTATTCTATCAAGCCGGCGTTCGCGATAATCGGTGTCGGTAAAAATACGCGGCACCTCGGTCAAGGTCGAAGGTTCATTTTCCGCGTCTTCCATTAAGAGCAGTAGGGCGTTACGCATGTACTGCTCGAACATGGGGCCCATGGATTCCGGCGGGAAGAGCCGGTTAAAAATGCTCTGTACCTCGTTTACGATGAAAGTTTTGTATTCCGGCTTGGCGCGGTCGTATTCCAGCATATTCATGCCTAGCGGCCGGTTAATGTCAGTGGGGTCAAATAAAATTAAATCATCTACGCGTTCTTTGGGCATCGAGGCCAGAATGTTTTGTATTAAATCGCCGTTCGGATCAATCACGCCGACCCCCATCCCTTTTCGAATATCCTCCATCGCCATATTGTAAATTAAAGTTGATTTGCCGGTACCGGTTTGTCCAATAATATATAGATGTCTTCTTCTGTCTTCCTCAAGAAGAAACACCGGCTTTGTTTCGCCGCGGTAAGAACTCTCGCCAATTAAAAGTCCTGCCTGTGGCAAATCCACAGGTGGTGGAGCTTCTTTGGACTTTAGCCATTTAATGCGCGGAGTATCAGTTGAAGAAATAGGCAAGTGGAAAAAACTCGCGACCTCTTCACTATTCAAGACCATCGCTTCTGCACCGCTAAATTCGCGGAAAGAATATTTATAAATGAGTTTTTCGGGGTTTCTGGGGATATTGATTTTAAACTGGTTGCGCACTGGCGCGGCGAATTGCGAAAAGCCGGTTGTAAGACCGTTAAGCAAGTGTTCCGCCTGCATATTATTCCCAGCGGAGGCGACTACGCGCACATTTACCCAAAACAAGGGCTTACTCACCTTCATCTCCAGCGCTTTTACAGCCGATTCATCAACAATCTTCGGCTCTTCCTTCTTTTCTTTATCATCCTTGATTGAAAACGCGTTTCTAAAATCTGACATGGCCGGTGCTAGACTTGTTTTTAAAACCGTTTTTACCGACTCGCCCTTTTTTAACGACTCAATATATTTGATAATGCTTTTCTTGAAACTATTGGGCGCCGGTAAAATTATGACTTGCAAAGCTCCGCCTTCACCTATGTCATCAAGCTTCGCAAGACCACTTACAATGGGTCCCAAGGTATCGCCTTCAATTTCCTGATAAGTCTTTATCGGTAGCGCAAAATTTTCTTTCTGCGTAAGATAAGCCCCAAGATGCACGCCAGCAGGATTAAAAACATTAAACTCGTGTGCCGGCATTACCTGTGCGTCAGACCAAATACCCTGAATTTGCTTTATAGCCGCCTCGCTTACGCTTTTATGCACTGCCATATAAAAATGAATATTCTCGCCGATATGATGCACAGCGACCTCAAAAGCAAAAGGAAATTTAAAAGAAGAAAGAGAAGCAAGGAGCTGTTCCGAAAGATTAATTTCAGCTTTAAAATTTGTTGGCTCGCCTTCTTTTTTGTGGATTTGCGGGATGCGAATTGAAAAAAGCTGCATCTCAAGTTCGCGCATGAGAACAATATGCTTGTTTTTTTTATATAAAAAGAAAACAAGATAGCCAAGTCCGGAGATAAAAACTACGATAAGAAAATAAATAAAAAAAATCATTACTCTAGAACACCACGCCTTTTAAGTTCCGGATAAACTTTTTCCGAAAGAGCGTCATGAATAGCGTCAACCATAAACGCTCCATGTTTTCGCGCCTCGCGAATGCCTGCCTCAAAGCCGTCGCGCAACGACATCTGAATCAATTGCTGAAGCTCAGCCCGATCAGCAGCTTGTGCCGACTGCATGTAGTTTGGAAAAAGCGCTACGTCATCATTTTGTGCCCCATTATTGCTTGGTAATTGCGCACTACTGCCGGAAAGTGATCTTAAAGATTGTTTAATGATTTCTTTAGGTGGAGCATGCTGAAATTCCGGCTGTTTTTTAACTTCCTTAACCTCTTGGGATAATCTCTCAATGTCGGACTCCAGTGGCTTTTCGCTAAAAAATTTGTTCTCGTCGCCATTCATGGTAGTATGAAAAGTATAACATACTTCTTACCCTAAATCAGCGATGTACTATTCAACTAACCACGCTTTTGTAAAGAAAACTGTCTCGCAGTTTGAGCGGGCAGGATGTAAGGATGCTTTGTCTTTTTTTGAACCGGCTGTCAGTTTTCTCCTGCGGAAAGCTGCAGCGTTACGCTCTCACTCCGACGCAGAGCCAAGCCGTCGGAGCTCCGAGAGCAAGCGCATCCCGATGGCCATCAGAATTGATAGCGTGTTTTCGTACAAAAGCGTGGTTAGTAAACCAATATTTAGCTATTAATCTATATGCCAAGATATATTTTTGTAGTCGGTGGAGTTATGTCAGGAATCGGCAAAGGCGTTGCGACAGCTTCGATCGCTAAGATTCTTCAAGATAACGGTTTTGCTGTAACGGCCGTAAAAATTGACCCTTATATAAATGTAGACGCAGGCACCATGAATCCAATCGAGCATGGAGAAGTTTTTGTTACGGAAGATGGAGGAGAAACCGATCAGGATCTCGGCAACTATGAACGCTTCCTGAACATTGATATTCCCAAAGAGAATTCAATGACAACTGGGCTTATTTACCAGACTGTCATTAATAAAGAAAGAAATCTCGAATACAAGGGTAAATGTGTTGAAGTAGTTCCTCACATTCCCGAAGAGATTATTAGGCGCATCGAGAAAGCCGGGAAATATACCAAGGCCGATTTTGTTTTAATCGAAATTGGAGGCACGGTTGGCGAGTATCAAAACCTTCTTTTCTTAGAAGCCGCCAGAATGATGAAACTTCGAAGGCCACATGACGTTCTTTTCGCGCTGGTAAGCTATTTGCCAGTGCCTGGCACCTTAGGTGAAATGAAAACGAAACCTACGCAGTACGCGGTCCGTACCCTAAACAGCGCTGGCATACAGCCGGATATAATTCTCGCTCGTGCTGCACATGTAATCGATCGACCTCGCAAGGAAAAGATTTCTGTTTTTTGTAACATGGCGCCAGAAGATATCATTTCCGCGCCAGATGTAAAAAATATTTATGAAGTTCCTATAAATTTTGAAAAAGAGGGTATCTCCAAAAGAATACTAAAGAAATTTGATTTGAAACCCAAAAAAAAGAATGGCCAAAAATGGCAGACATTTTATACAAGAATTCTCAAAGCCAAGAAAACGGTAAAAATCGGCATTATAGGAAAATATTTTAATACAGGAAATTACGTTCTTTCAGATTCGTATCTCTCGGTCATTGAGGCCATCCGACACGCTTCGTGGGCAAATAATGCACTGCCAGAAATACATTGGATTGACGCTGAAACTTACGAAAAAAATCCGTCACTGCTAAAAAATCTGGCCGGCTTTGCCGGGTTAATCGTACCGGGTGGATTTGGCAATCGAGGCGTCGAGGGGAAAATTAAAGCTATCCGTTACGCAAGAGAGCATAATATCCCCTTTTTTGGCCTTTGCTATGGCATGCAGCTTGCCGTGGTTGAATACGCCAGACACGTCTGCGGCTTAAAAGACGCACATACAACCGAAGTAAATCCACAAACTAAATATCCCGTAATCGACACCATGCCGGAACAAGTCGAATATATGAAACAAAAGAATTTTGGCGGCTCGATGCGCCTCGGCGGGTATGCCTGCCGTCTCAAAAAAGGCACGTTGGCTTTTAGCTCATATCGGCAAAACCTTATTTCGGAACGACACCGCCACCGCTATGAAGTTAATAATGAGTTTCGTGACGTGCTTGAATCTCGCGGCATGGTTTTTCCCGGTATAAATCCGGAAAAAAATCTTGTTGAGATTGCTGAACTCCCAAAACACCCATTTTTTTTAGGCACGCAATTTCATCCGGAATTTAAATCCAGGCCTCTTTCGCCGCATCCGTTGTTTATGAAATTTATTGAGGCATGCCTTAACCCGCCAAAAATTCATAATAAATTTAGGAGGGTAAAAAAATAAAAAAATAGTAACGCGCGTCGTGGGTTCTTTATTACTAAAACTTAAAAAGCCAGAGATAATAGGGCTGTTTGGAATAATATTAGTTACTGTTTTTTTGCGTTTTTTTATGCTGTCATCTTTTCCGCCGTCGCTCTACTCGGACGAAGCCGTAAACGGCATTAATACCTTGCAGGCCTTAGAGATCAACCAATTCAAAATTTTCTATTTGGAAAATAACGGCAGAGAGGGACTTTTTATAAATGTGCAAGCCATATTTGTTTGGCTCTTCGGTCCGCAAGCCTGGGTGTTAAGATTTGCAAGCGGTCTTTTCGGCACGCTTACCGTCTTGGGGCTTTATTTTTTAACGAAAGAGCTTATGACCGCGAATAAGAAATTGGGAATAATAAATCAGGACTCTAGTGCTCAAAATCCTCAGCCGAAGATTATTACGCCTCCAGAGATAGAATCAATAACTCCTTATTCATTATTCACCATTCATTATTCATCATTCGTTGCTTTGTTGTCATCATTTTTTCTGGCAATAAGCTTTTGGCATATTAATTTTTCACGCATTGGTTTTCGCGCTATTACCGCGCCCTTTTGGAGTGTATGGGCATTATATCTTTTTTTTATCGCGCGCAATAAGTTTTTAAATGAGGAAAATCGAGCGCTAAAAAGCTATTTGCCCTGGTCACTTTTCGCCGGCGCGGTTTTCGGACTAGGTTTCAGTTCTTATATTGCCTACCGTGTTATGCCGGCTGTAATCGGCCTTCTTTTGCTGTATCTTTTTTGGGAAGCACGAAAAAGAGGGGTCCTCAAGAGCTTTGTTGTTTTTGTCTCTCTTATAGTTCTTGGCGTTTTGATTACCGCTTCGCCTTTATTAGTCCACTACTTTAAAGTTCCGCAGGATTTATCCGGGCGAACAAGCGACATTTCTATTTTCAGTTCTCAAACTCCCGTAAGCGACCTTTTGGGCAATATTTTAAAAACTGCAGGCATGTTCAACATTGCTGGCGATTTTAATCAAAGACATAATATTGCCGGCCGACCGGAACTCTTTTGGTCTGTAGGTATTTTGTTTCTTGCGGGCACCTATCTTGCCTCACGCTCGGTTATGAAAAAACTTTTTAGGTTTCTTCTTAAAAAACCCGAACCCGAATACACGCCAAACGAGATAGCCACACCAGCCGTATACTTTTTTCTTCTTACGTGGCTCCTTACGGCGGCTCTGCCGGTTGTCATATCAAACGAAGGCATTCCTCACGCACTGCGCTCCATTCTTATGATTCCACCGGTTTTTATTCTAGCGGGATTGGGAGCTGTTTATCTTTATTATTTTATCGTTAGCAAACTGCAGTTAAATCCCAATTGGGAGCAACTGCGAAAATTTATAAAAATATTTCTTTTTCTATCGGCTATTTTACTCGTAGTCGAGGTGTATACTGCCTATTTTATCGTCTGGGGTGAAAACCCCAAAACCAAAGACGCCTTTAGTTACGACTACAACGAAAGAGCTTATGAACTTCGCGCCTTGCCGCCAGAGCTTCCGAAATATGTTGTTTATGATCCAGGTGATATTGGTATTAATATCACGCAATTTTTGACCAATACCGCGACGCCGGCAAGCCAGGTAAAAAAGAATCTTTACTATGTGCCGCGTGAAACGCTTGATCTTATAAATCCGCCCATGGGCGTCTATATCACAGATTTAAAATAGTGGCATAATTTATGAAATGAAATCACCGGAAAAAAACCAAGGAAAAATTCCCAATGATGATGTTGCCGGGTAGCTCAAAACGCTTCTTGAAACTGGTTTTGATAGCACTGAAATTGATAGAATCATGCTCCAAAACGATGAGTATAAGGTTCAAAAAATGCCCAAAGATTTAAGAACCTACATTAACAAGCTTTCTTTGGATTTTCAAAAGAAACACGGCAGACCCATGAGCTCTGATGAAAAAGAAAAATGGTTAGAGTCGCTCATAAAGCATGTGGAAAGACCAAATCAGCCGAGGAGGTACCCCTAGAGCTAATTTTTCTTTATATTTTTATCCTGTATAGAGAAAAGCTGTCTTAAGCCGACTGAATCTACGCTTTTGGTCCGCTTCGTCCGTAGCTTCAGCGGGGCGAGCAAGACGTTCTCTAGTGAGATTTATTCCTCTCATTTTTCGTTAAGTACCGCTTACGCAAACGAAGCGCCTTGGGCGTAACTTCCAAGAGCTCATCGCTTTTTATCGCATCCAGAAATTGTTCAAAGTTCATTTGCTTGGGCGGCGCGATCTGTATCTTTTCGTCATTGCGCGCCGAGCGGATGTTCGTAAGCTGCCTTCCTTTGCAGACGTTAATCTCGAGATCGCCTTCTTTGGCATTTTCGCCTATCACCTCGCCAGCATAAACTTCGTCGGTAGGCAAAATATAAGTAATGCCCCTGCCTTGAGCTACCTCAATGCCGTTTGAAAGCGCTTTGCCGGTCTCGGAGGCGATAAGACTTCCCAGCCGCTGGAGTTCCAATTCCGGTCCCGCCACGTCAAAACGCAAGAATGAACTGTTCATAACCGCCTGCCCTCTGGTCTGCGTCATAAACAGGTTTCTAAGGCCAATAATCGCCCTCGTAGGCACTTCATAGACCAATCGCGTGCCCGAGGTCGTCTTAAAGGTATCCACCAGCTTACCACGTCTTTTTCCCAATTCGCCACTAATAAGGCCAAAATATTCCTCCGATATGTCAATAATAAGTTCCTCAACCGGCTCGTAAGTTTTCCCGTCTATTACCTTGGTAACTACCTTAGGTTCAGAAACCTCAAGCTCAAATCCCTCTCTGCGCAGCGTCTCCAAAAGAACTGTTAGATGCAAACTGCCCCGGCCGGACAAAATGAATTCCCCGCTCGGCATAACTTCCATCCGCAAACTGACATTGGTTTCAAGTTCCTTATCCAGTCGTTCTTTAATTTGTCGGGAGGTTAACAGTTTGCCGTCGCGTCCTACAAAAGGCGAGGTATTCGGTCCCACCGAAATTTTTAAGGTCGGCTCCTGGATGGCGATGGGCGGGAGCGATGTCGGATCATCAACTGAAGCCACAGTTGTATTAATAGAGGCCTCGGCCAAGCCGGTTAAAGCCACGATGTCTCCTGCCGAAGCTTCTTCAACTTCTAACCGCTCAAGGCCCAGAGAAACGAAAACTTTTTCTATGCGTGTATTTATCTTAGTTCCGTCCGTCTGTATCAAAACCACCGCGGCATTTTTTTTGGCTATACCACGCTCAATACGGCCAATAGCGTATTTACCCAAAAAATCATCATAATCCAAAGTCGTGATGAGTACCTGCAAAGGACCATCTGAAGAATTTTTAGGAGCTGGAATGCGTTCTAAAATTGTCTCAAACAATGGCTCAAGATTAGCCGGTTTACTCAATTCTTCTTTGGTTGGCAATTCTTTATAAGCTTTACCTTCGCGGCCCACTGCCCAGATAACTGGAAATACCAGCTGGCTTTCGTGAACCGCGAGCTCCAAAAATAAAGATTGTGTTTCATGAAAAACCTCCTCCGGCCTCGCGGCGGGCTTATCAATCTTGCTTATTACCACGATTGGTACCAAATTCGCTTCAAGCGCTTTTTGGAGCACGAATTTTGTCTGTGGCATTGGCCCTTCTTGGGCATCCACAAGCAATAAGCAACCATCAGCCATGTGAAGCGTGCGCTCCACTTCGCCCGCGAAATCCGCGTGCCCGGGCGTATCAATAATATTTATCTTCGTGCCTTTATAATTTATGGCGGTGTTTTTGGCTAAAATTGTAATCCCCCGCTCGCGTTCTAAGTCATTGGAGTCCATGATCAAATCCTCGCTCATATGCTCTGATTTTTCCCGGAAAGTATTTGATTGTTTCAATAAAAAATCCACCAAGGTGGTTTTACCATGGTCAACATGAGCAATAATAGCTATGTTGCGAAGATTTTGTTTAGGCATTTGAGTGGCTTGCCCCGTGATCGCAAAGCAATTTTACGGGGTTGTTTCATATTTCAAATAAAAAACCGGACACATTTTTGCCCGGCTGGGCGAAACTTAACTTACTCAATATAACACGAAATTTTTAAAATGCGATGGCCACCAGGCATCTACCTGGTGGCCATTTGAGAATTGGGAGGAAATAAACATTTCCCTACTGTTGTCTGCTGCGAATATAGACAGCAGGCTTATGGTCATTGATTCCAAATCCTCCCTTTGATCCAAGTACAAATTCCCCAATATGAGCGGTGACTGCCAACCCGCTATATTCTGGACTGATCCTTATTATGGCATAGCCCGCCGCTTTCTTGGTCTCCACAAAGACATCGCCAGCACCATCGACATAAATCAACAGGGTGTTATCTTCGTAAATGACCGGCAAGTCATTACTGTTAAAACGGAATACGCTGGACTCGGTTGGCTCTGCAGTTTGCATCTCGTAGTCCTCCCTTTGTCGGTTTTACTTACCATTCTATTTTAGACTATAACTAAATAATTAATATTTATCAAATCTAACGTTTAGCCATGTCTTATCTCCATCACATCTCCGTCTTTAACCTCATACTCCTTCCCCTCCACTCTTAGCCAGCCCTTTTGTTTAGCCGCCGTTAAGCCTCCGGCTTCAAGCAGTTTATCGCAGTCAATAACTTCGGCGCGGATGAACTTTTTCTCAAAGTCGGTATGGATAACGCCTGCCGCCTGCGGCGCTTTCCAACCGCGTTCAATTGTCCAGGCGCGCGTTTCATCTTCCCCTGTCGTAAAAAAACTTATTAAGTTCAGCACGCGGTAGGCCTCGCGAATAAGCGACGAGAGACTAAGTGATGCATCAGAAAGATTAGCGACTATGTAGGACGATCCTAAAGCTGTGATTTTATCCTTTAATGTTTGCGGCATATCCTCCTCTTTGCCATTTATAAAATAGAACATAGCTTTCGCCGTAAGTAAACTTAAGTTTTTTATCACCGGTTCGTTTTTGAATGCCTGAAGTAACTCCCCTTTTCCAAGTGTCGCTTTGGCATTTTGTAGCATTTCCAGTTCTTTGACCGCCTCTTTTTTACCAGTCTTGGCCTCCGACTCGGCGCTTTTTATCCGTTTATCAACAGTTTCAAGGTCTTTTAAAATAAGCTCCATATTTACAATTTCCAAATCACGCACTGGTTCAACCGAATTTTCAACGTGAATAATTTCATCAGCCGGAAAACAGCGCACCACTTCCACAATGGCGCTTACTTCCCGAATGTGCGACAAAAATTGATTGCCCAAGCCCTCGCCTGCATTCGCGCCCTTAACCAAGCCGGCGATATCGTAAAACTCAACCACTGCCGGAATCGTCTTCTTTGACTTACTAAGCGTCGTTAGTTTCTCAAGTCGTGCGTCGGGCACGGCCACTACGCCTACATTCGGGTCGATGGTGGCGAATGGATAATTCGCAATTGTCACCTCGTTTTTGGTAATGGCCTTAAAAAGCGTGGACTTCCCCACGTTCGGCAAACCCACAATGCCGATAGAAAGTTTCATGTGATGTGAATCTAACAAAACATCTAATATCTTTCAAGTTATAGCTCTTAATCGTCTGTTAAAAGAAAAGAGCCCGTCCTCGTGGACAAGCTCATGAACCGTCGGCTGACTTTTACTCCAGCTCTGAAAAAAATTCCATAAGCGCGGTGGCAGGATCGTTCGCTTTCATAATTGGACTGCCGCACACAAGAATATCTGCGCCTTTCTTTTTAGCTATCATAGGTTCAATCTCTTTTTGGTGGCGCGAGTCCTTGTACCCTTTCGGTCGCACTCCGGGCACAACCTTAATAGTTTTAAGATCCGCCACAGCATCAAGATAGGGACCGGGAAGAATGATACCATCACAGCCCACATTGAGCGCGGTTTCTGCGAGATGTTTCACAATTTCCGCGGGAGACCGGCGGAAATGCTTATGACAGTACAATTCATCAAAGTGCGTGAGAACCGTCACGGCGAGAACTTTTGTCTTCGTTCCGTGCGTAGTTGCGATCACCTCGTGGATTTCCGAATCTGCAAGCGCCATTACATTGAAGAAATCAATTTCGTGGTTTACCATGGCCCGCGCCACCGCTTTCATTGTCCTTCTGCCATTCATCATCTTGAGATCAATGAAAAGAGGTCTTCCGAAACTCTTTAACACTGTAAAGGCACGAGTATACCCACGGTCAAGAACATAATCAAGATTCACCTTGATACCAAAATGAAGACCGGTGTTACAGAGATCACACAAAATCTCCAGCGTTTCCGATTCCTTGGTCGAGAGACCATCCGCTGCTACGTAGAGTGTAATCATTTGGTCCCTCCTGCTGCATTAGGCATCAGTTTCCGCACTTTTTGTTGCCATTCCAAAGGGTCACGCAAAAAATCGCGAAAGCTTTGGATAGCTTCAGGTGTATGGGTGCCATGGCGCTCAGCGACTTCTAAAAGTTCTGGCAAGGTAAAGAGATAGATCATTTCTAGGTCGTGAGCATTGAGCGACTTTATGGATTCGGGGTTTCCGTAGAAAAGAATGCAAGCTGCATGAGTTACAGTGAAACCGGCAGAACGCACCACTTCGGCACTGTTTACTGTAGTCTGCGCGAAATTCACGAGTTCCTCGACGATGAGGCCTTCACTTCCTTGGGGCATATAATTCACGCCAGTGATAAGCTCTTTCTGGCCTCCCTTTTTCCGGGTTTCGCGAACATAAACATAGGGAACGGATCGTCCCAGAAGAGATTCAAGTTCTTCGCTCAAAATCCAGCCTGGGATGACACCGCCGCTCACGTTGCCAGCCACAAACCCTACGTTGGGATAAAACTCGACTACTTTCAGGGCATGCTCTCTGACTAATGGCTTTAGGATATCCTTCCGGCCGACGAGTCCTTTCATCATAATGTAACCGGGACCCAAATTGCCGGATGAGTACAAAAAAGGTTTTTCACCATGATCAACATCTCGAATCTCAACAGCTTTGGCCTCTAGCACTGCCAGTATCAAACTCTCGAGTGAGTTCATTAGTTCTCTCCTTGTCTTTGGCTTTTATTCTACATATTCATAAGTATGAGGACTACTAAAAACCTAACAATTTACCAAGTAAAAGTCAAAAGAAAAGTCACGTGATCTTCCGCAGGACTTTTATAATATTGTTGAAAGGATATTATCTAATAACTAGAGTTAAGGCAGTATACTCAAGACCTCAAGAACATGGTAATGTGAAAAAAGTTGTAATCTATCGGTAACTTATCAAAAAGCAATTGATTTTATGAATTTACAAAAAAAATCACCATGCCGTGAACAGTTGGCATGGTGGGAAATGAGACCTTATTTACCGAAGACCTAATGTCCAGAACGCGCCATTCTCAATTCATGAGCGGCCTTGCCAATTATTTTGGCGATTTCACTAGCGGCAGGAGACATCTTCGGATGTGGCTTAGTTCTCAAAGAAATCATTTTTTCTCCGCCATAATAATGACGACAGTCTATGAGGTATAATCGCTCAAGACAATCTAATACCTGTTTAATAACATCAATATCGTATCCCTTGCCAGAAATAGAAGCGACTACGCCACCATAGGGAATGTAAAACCCATTTAACACAGGATTTTCTCTAGAAGGACGCAAAAAACCAAAGAAGATCACAGCTTTTACATGTTTAGGGTCAAAACCGCTAGGAACGATTTTATCAATCGGTAGAAAGTGGTCAGGATTGGTTAGATCTAATTTAGTCTGGTGATCAGGAATCAAGACTGGCGCGATAACACTAGCTGGTTTTACGGTTTTTGGCTTAATGTTAGCATTTCCATCTTTAAGTTTTGTCTGTCTGAAAAATCGTTCTGCTCTTAACTCTTTTCTGTTCTTTTTTTTACTTTGTTCTCTTATATCAGGTTGTGAAACGCGTTGAATAGGATGGCGCGCTTCTTCTTTTAATGTCGTGTGATGAATTTGCGATTTATAACTTAGTCCTTTAATCACTCTTGAAGTTCGAATTATTTTAAACAACATAAAAAATCGTTCTATGATTCTAAATAAATCAACAGATGTAGGAACTTTTCCTGGCATGGCTTATCCCTCTTTACATATAAAGTTTACAAGGTGCTGGTTACTATTAAATATTGTCAAGATAACTGGCAAATATGTCAATGATCTTTTTTTGTCATCATTACTTAAAAAAATGCTACGCCTAGCGTAGCTGCAGCCCCTGAAGAGAATATTCTCCAAATTTAGTCGTCATGGTTTCATCGACTCTATCTAAATCGGCAAGGGCAACAATAAATGATCTCTGAAGGCCGGTGTTATCTGGAAACGTCACCACTAGCTCTTCCTGATTGGCATGATTATACACAAATCGTTTATTGACTATACTATATGGTTTCAACCACATAGTATAACCAACGCACATTGTTATAGCTTCATACGGAATAATATTTACGCCCATCGACCAATCGCCATTCTCCTCTTTTCGCGGCCAACGCGTAAAAGTTATCTTTATTTCCCAACTTTGAACCGGGCGGAGTGCGGTCAGTCGCATAATTTATTCCCTCCTTATTGGTAGTTTCTAGTGTCTTTTATATACTATTTTATTCTTATTGGCAAGATAAAAGCGATAATTCTTCTTACCCCATATCTCGCCAGCATAGCGAATACCAATGCGTGGACTTTTAGTTATTTGATTAGGAAAGATTTTTATTCCTCTATCTTCGATCCAAAGTCCGGTTTTCTTGTTGGCTTTTTTATTGCTCAAGTTTTTATCAATCTTCAAAAATTTTGTAAGGCGGGCAGGGCCGTTTATTTCACGAATATACACGCATATACCGCCGTTAATATTAACGAAGGCGGCGGCGCGGATTAAAACAGCCGCCGGATAATTTTTTTCTCCCGTTACCATATTCAACATCCAATGCATACCGTATGTAAAATAGACATACCATTTGCCCGCCTCACCAAACATAGGATAATTTCTGGCTGTTTTTCCCCGATGCGCGTGCGAGGCGCGGTCTTTAAAACCATCATAGGCTTCGGTTTCGGTAATCATTAGAGCATATGTGCGCCTACCGACTTTTCGCACCAAAAATTTGCCGAGTAGATTTTTAGCGACTTCAACTGTGGGTTTATTAAAATAATTTGCCCCCAGAACTTTTTTCATTGTTATTCGCCTATATTCCCTCCTTCGTAAAAGCTTCGGCGGGCAGGCGCGCGAATTAGAGAAATAACATATTTTAAGCTAAAGAATGGTATCAATCTCCATTAAAATCTCTTGTGGTAATGGTTCGCCGGGCTTGGTGACTCCCGGATATCTCCAAGTGCTTATAACTCGGCACTCTTTTTTTGTGTCAACGACCATTACCCAGATTTCATGGGGATGCTTCTCACTCCCGGCAGACTTTACAAACGCAATTGTGTCAGGCGCAATACCTTTTTCAATACGCTTGGGAGAATGAATAACCGAACGTACTTTTTGCTCGGATAGACCGTAATGCCGCATTTTTATCTTGGAGTGATTTGTCCAGTGATATGTCTTTGGTCCTCTTATTACCATTGCCTATAGACTATACAATCACACTCAAATTGTGAATCCCACTCACCCGAATAAGCCAAATGTCGTATAATGAAAAAATGTGGCGTGTTTCTCATTTTTTTTCTTGGCAAGTTCTTTTTTTGATTATTTTAGTTGCGGCCAGTCTTCTATTTTACGCCGCCTCGCACGACTCGGCTATTTTTGACGAATCAGCGCATATTCCCGCCGGTTACAGCTATGTCCGTTATTTTGACTATCGTCTAAATCATGAACATCCACCGCTTGTTAAGGTGCTCTCCGGCATTCCGCTTTTATTTCTCGATCTTAATTTTCCAACCGATAACGCCGCCTGGACAACAGATGTAAACGGTCAGTGGAGCGCCGGCGAAAAATTTTTATACGAATACGGCAACGACGCGGAAAAGTTGATTTTTTGGGCAAGATTCGGGCCAATCTCACTTACGCTCTTTCTCATTTTTTTCATATATATCTTCGCGCGACAATTTTTAGGCCCTCTTTGGGCACTCTTACCCACTTTACTTTTTGGCCTTTCTCCAAATGTTTTAGCTCACGGGTACTTAGTTACGACAGATATCGGCGCCACTTTTGGCGTCATTTTCTCTTTTTATTTCTTTTTTAGATATCTTAAAAAGCCAACGAAGAAAAACATTATACTCGCTGGACTAGCTTTTGGCATAGCGCAACTTCTTAAGTTTTCAAATGTCCTGCTCGCGCTTATTTTTATTGTTCTTATCGCAGTCCGCATACTCTTTGAATCAACTCAAAACTGGCATCTTTATACCAGCGGAGAAAATATTAAAAAACTGTTTCTAAACTTCTTTTGGGAATATTTGCGTCTGGCTGTAGTTTTTCTTATCGGCTTCGTCCTAATTTATTTTGTGTATGCGATTTTTACCTTGAATTACCAGCAGGAAATGCTCCTCCGGGATATGTATTCAGTCATCGGTAATTTTGAACCGGCTATCTTGCGAAATATTGCTTTCACGATCGCGGGCGTGGGAATTTTAAAACCACTGGCCGTTTATGTTTTCGGAGTCTACTCGGTTCTTCAGCGCACCGTAGGAGGGAACGCCACTTTTTTTCTAGGAGAACTCTCGGGCAAGGGCTGGTGGTATTATTTCCCTGTAGTTTATCTCCTAAAAGAAACAATCCCTGTGCTTATTCTTTTTACGGTTGCCCTCGTTACAACACTGCGCCGCACTTCGCTTAAGCTCTCTCAATTTGGCAATTATGTAAGAAATAACTTTGAGATTTTCGCTATGATTTTCTACGTCGGCTTCTATTGGCTAAATAGCATTGTAAGCCCCCTTAACATAGGCGTTCGTCACATTCTGCCCACGTTGCCTTTCATTTACATTCTTATCGCCTTAGCTCTTAAGCAATGGCTAATTTTTAAAAATCAGGCTCTCGTATTTACTAACCTGGGCGAAATGACCCTACATTATCTCCGTCAGCTACCGGCCGCATTCGGCAAGTATTTGTTTTTACTCATCATGGTCGTTTGGTTTTTAATCGAAGTTGCGGTCATATCGCCAAATTACATTTCTTATTTTAACGAATTCGTAGGCACAAAAAACGGTTACCGATATGTTACCGATTCAAATTATGACTGGGGGCAGGATTTATACCGACTGCGTGACTTCGCGAACAAAAACCGTATACAAAAAATAGCCGTTGATTATTTTGGCGGCGGCTCGCCTAAATATTCGCTCGGCGCTACGGAAAAAAACTGGTGGTCATCGCGCGGCAACCCCAAAGATCAGGGCATCGAGTGGCTCGCGGTTTCAGTAAACACCCTGTCCGGCGCACTAGGAAAACCGCTCTCTGATTTCAAGCGTAAACCGGAAGACGAATATTCATGGCTAAAGGCCATTCGCGACCCTAATAAGCCCGATGCCCGAGCTGGCTATTCAATATTTATCTATAAACTTTAATTCGTAAACTGACTGCTTTTTTTGAAAACTATAAACTTATAACCAAGAAAATTCCACATAAGTCCAGCAATCGTTCCAGAGAGCGCTCCGAAATTTGCCATGAGCTTATCCGAGACGCCCACAACAGAAACAAAATTGGCAATACTACTTGCGATGCCGACGTTTATAAGAAATCCAATTACGCTCACCGCGAAAAATTGGACTATTTCTTTAGTTTCACTGCTTTTAGATTCAAACGTCCAATATTTATTCCAGACATAGCTATTTGAGACCGCAGCAATAAATGAAATTGATTTAAAAATAACGTAAAAAGGTCCAAGTGTCACATCGGTAACTAAAATAAGCAGATTTAAAACTCCAAGATCAACTAATGTATTCAAAACCCCTACCACAATAAACTTGGCCAGTTGGAGCAAAAGGGGAAAATATAAGGCCAGTGATTTGGCTATGAACATGCCCGCCACCGTAAGAATGGCGATGCCGATTACGAATCCGCTGATACCAAGCCAGGAATTGCCAAGCACATCGGCAAAACTTAAATTTAAAAGAATTGGCAAAGCCAAAAAACCAATGAGTAACCCTGCTAGGCCAGCAAGAAAAACGTCTTTGTTATTTTGGAACATGAAATAATTATACCACACTAGCAATTATTAACTATTGATAAATTTTAGAATTTCTTCGGACAAACCCCTGTCCGCTCCAAAAATTGTAGTTCCGTGCCCTCCCCGCTCATAAATCTTTTTGGCTTTTATAACGCCAACCGGCACTTCACTGAATAGCTTTTCGTTTTGCGTCGCGTTGTCGCTACCTCCATGCACGTCATCGTGGCAAGCCACGAAAAAAACTTTTTGTCCGAGCAATAATTCCCTAACCAAAACCTCCGCATCCAAGCCGTGATAATTAAGTCCCGCGGAAAGCAAAATTGCGGTTTTATATTCGGGATGCTTCACGATAAATTGCAGAGATAGATTAGCGCCTATTGAAGCGCCTATAAAGATAATTTTCTCGTGTTTAAAACTATGCCCCAAAGAGTGTAAAAATTCGGCGGCCGCGCTCAAATCAAATGTGCTTTCTTGATGATCTGCCGGTTTAAAGCTTTTGTAGCCATCCGGCCCCAGAGTAGATTGTCCATGACCCCTCAAATCAATAGCCAGTCCAGAAATTCCATTTTGGGCAAGATATTCAGCCAAGTCGCGCCAGGATTCTTTGGCCGCCGGCATCATATGGGCATACACAGCAGCCATAATCGGCTTCTTAGCTTCGTAATAATCGGCAGCTAGATCTATGCCATCAAAAGTTTTTAGATTAATAGTTTCCATTTATTGAAGTATCACACTTCATAACCTTATTCTACCATTCCCTCCTTCGCAAAAGTTGCGGCGGGCAAACGCGCAAATTAGAGAAGTAAAGATATCCAGTTACTGCTTAGCCGCTTCTATAATTTTTAGAAATTCCCTAGGTTTGAGACTGGCTCCGCCTACAAGCGCGCCATTAATTTCTTTTTGAGATAAAAAACTTCGCGCGTTTTTTTGATTCACCGAACCGCCATAAATTATTCTTGGTGAAAGACGGTATAGTTTACGCGTAATTGTCCTAATGTAAGAAATAACTTCAACTGCGTCATTCGGTTTATCGGGATGGCTCGCGGCACTTCCGCTAATCGCCCAAATTGGCTCATAAGCAATAACCAACGACTCACGACTAGTAAATGACGATTTAATACCCCTTAAGTCTTTTTCAAGCTGGTTTGAAATAAATTTTTTTACCAAAACCAGACCACGATGTCTTATCTGCTTCGGTTCGCCGACACAGAGAATAACGCTTAAGCCGTGTTTTAGGCAGGCAAGAACCTTTTTGTTTATCATCTCATCAGTTTCCCCTACCAGCCGACGCCTTTCCGAGTGGCCGACAATTACATAACTTACTTCGCAGTGTTTTAGTTGATGCCATGAAATTTCTCCGGTATAGGCGCCCAGATCGCCCCAAAAAACATCCTGTGCCGCCAATTTAATTTTTTTTAACGCTTGACCTACCGGCAAAAGATATGGCATGGGCGGCGCGATAGCAACTTCGTTTTTCTTGTCACGCACGCCTTTTTCAATTTCTCTGGCAAGCTTAACAGCTTTCTCCGGCGTATCGGGATTGGTTTTCCAATTGGCAATGATGATTTTACCCATATTAAAACTTTACCATTATACCACGAGAATCGTATTCAGTCGTAAAAAATGCCTCACCCTATAGGGCAAGGCGCCGGATTGCGGCAACTTAGATTAGTTCGAGAAGATCTGCTCCGGCGATACGGTAATTGGTTCTTTAGAATCTTCGTTCTGTACTGACTCTTTCTTCGGTTCCGGTGGTTTGGCCGTTTCATCCTTGGCCATTTCCTTAAAGAAATTTACAGTAGCTCTAAAGACAAGCGGAGCGGCCATGACTCCCGCAATTACAACCGAGACAATCTCCAGACCGCCGAAAGCATAGACAGGCCTGGGCGCGACAGCCAATACAATAAGTGCCATAATTAGAACTGCCAAAACAATCTTATTTGGCTTTCTCATTTCCCCTCCAGTTTTATATGGCTCTAGTTTCTATTTACACCTAATTAGCCAGCTTGGCAAGCATAAACAAAGAACATATAAATTATTGTAATTTATTACACCACGACAAAATAATCTCTATCTATAACGCTCTTACGCCCTAGCTGGCATCTCCTGAAGTGCTACCTTCGCCTCCAGCGCTGGCGTCTCCAGCTCCCGTCCCTGTTCCACTCCCTGTTCCACCTTCACCGCTAGTACCGCCGCTTGTTCCTCCCCCACCGCCAGAATCAGGCGCAGGACCAGGATCAGTTTGACTTGGATCAGGGGTAGGCGCAGGACTGGGATCGGTTTGTGTTGGATCAGGGGTAGGCGCAGGAGTGTTGGGATCATTTTGTGGATCAGCTACCTCGAGATCATTTATGTCCGGAATATTTTGAGCAACCACACTAATATCAACGGGTGTTACATCTACATCTTCATCCGACACATTGAGTTTTGGCGAATCTGTAACTTGCGCGCGTAATCTAGCGGCTTGTGCCGGAGTAATATCTTGGTTGACTTCTAGTGCGTTAATAACATCCGTCTGTGTAATCCCAAGCGTGTTCGCAACCGAGGCAATTGTTCCAGAATCACCAATTGAGCCCGCCCCGCCGATGCCGATGCCGCTGCCAAGCACCGCCGAGGCAACTGCATTGGCACCTTGTAATCCTGAACCAGTCACGCCAATATTGGCGAGATTACCAAGAGGATTAGATATCCCGCTATATGCTGGATTGGGTGTGGTCTGTGAGATATCTTCAACGTTACGCGCTATAGTGTTCTGGATTTCATTAGCAATGGTCGCAATATTGTTGTTGGTTATTGTGTTAGCAATATTATCTGCTACGGTACCAACAACTTGCACACCAGTAAAAGCTATCCCTATACCCGGAATTGCTCCAAGAACTACGCCAACAACAGCTTGACCTAGTGGGCCAATACCGGTTGCGCCTTGAATAGCGCTCGAGACTGGGCCTTGAGATTGTCCAGCCGCTCCAAGATTGCCCCCTAAAGTGATGCCAGTATTGCCAATAGCAAGACCACCAGAATAAGTAGTGCCTGGTCCGGTTCCGACATCGGGACTCGAACCAACTCCTGAAGGACCGCTTTCGCCTCCTCCTCCGCTTATTTGATAATCCAATAATGCTTGTTGCATTTCAGCAGGATTTACCGATTGAAGCGCGGTGATGGCTCTCGCGGCTGACGCGCTGGCACTTGCCGCCACTTGGCTCCCGAGCTCTGTAACATTAGCCGCAATCGCCGCATTGGTAGCTATAATTGTCTGCATAAGCGCTTGTCCTGGCTGGTGAACAACAACCGCTTCTTCCGCGCGATTTGCGGATACCGCGGCAAGTTCGGCTGACTGCTCCGCTGTAACAAGAGTCGGTAATGCCACATTATTGTTAACGGCACTATCTATAATAGCTGTTGCAACTGTTTTAATGCGCGCTACGGCATCAGATATGGCAGTGGTATTAGCATTTACTGTCCCAACTTGTTCTCCCGCTGCCTGACCAAGCACAGAAGTTTGCATAGCGGCAACAACTACAGGAGTAACAGAATAGTTAACCGGAGTGATTCGGTTCGCGGTGGCAGTGGCAATTCGAGCTACGTCAAGCAGGTTTATAACTGCGTCAATCACGTCAGCTTGGGAAGAAGCGGCTGCAATATCAGTCGTGAATTTACTGGCTTCTCCGGCATACGCCGCTACTTGTTTAGATGCTTCCGCGTTGGCTCCAGCTGTATTATCGTTTTGAGTATTTATCACATATTGATTTACGGATGCGACCAACTGGCCAAGAGATTGATTCAAGGCTTCCGCTTGGGGCTGGATGCCGTTCTTAAGAGTCTGCGCCTCTTTTGATATAACTCCGGTTGTAGCTGTTTGATTTAATAACGTTCTCGCGCCTGTCTCGCTTACGGGTATGGAAAGATTTTGTCCGGGATATATCAAATTTGGTTCGCTGATATTCGCGCGGTTCGCTTTCCAAATATCTGTCCAGCGTTCGCCTTGTCCGTAATACGTCTCCGCTATTTTCCAAAGTGTGTCGCCGCTCTTCACGGTATAGGTGCTCGCGGCCACAGGTGTATTTGTTACTGCTCCCACAGATATTCCGGATGAAACTATTGGAATCACACCGCCCACACTAGTTGCTTCAGCGCCCGCTTTCTCAATAAGTAATTGCCGATTGACTTCGGTTTGTAGGTTAAAATCAGATGACGCGCTAACGTTGCTTTCTCCAGTGGCAGCTTGCTCGCTCCCCTGCACACGCACTTGATTTGAAATTGACATACCAAATTGCCCGCTGGCTTTCTTAACGCCACCGCCGGCGAAAAGAGCGCTAAACGCGCCTAAGATAGCCAAAAGAAATCGCTGCCAAAATGGTTTTTTCTTTTCTTTTTTCTTCCATTTGGGATATGGCATAGGTTTCTTGACTAACTTCATAAGAGAAATTATATTCCTAATCCTTGGTTTCCGCAAAGTGGACAAGACGCGCGTAAATTTCACCGAACGTCTCCAAAGCAAACACATCGCGCATAGCATGAAAGGCCTTGTCGCACTGCGCCGTAAATACGCTCAAGGGATTGTCGTTCGCAGCGCCTTGAATAAAAACCGCGTTTTGTAGATAATATACCTCGGAAAGATAACTAACCCAAAGCGAATCCATGTAGTAGAGCGCCTTGTCGCGTAAACTCTCTGACTCGCTTTCCTCTAAGAGAAGAAGTTCGCCTGACAAAACCGGCAGTCTCTCTGTTGATTTATAAAAAACTAAATCAAGAATGGTTTCCACGTATTCATATGATTGCTCGCGATTTTTAAGAATCAATTTACGGTCGGTTAAAAAATCCATGAGACGGGAACGAACCGCGCCCTTCAAAATACCCGAGACCACGTGAGCATCTTCTCTAAAAAAAATTTGTCTAATTATTGCTATCATCGTCTGAAGCGGATGTTCTGAACGAAGTAATACATCACGGGCACCGTAAAAGAAATTACGATGAGTATCAGTAATATCATCAAAACCGACGCTTATTTCGCGTGTCTCGGCCGAGAGCGCCTCGGCGAGAAGCTGTGCTTTTTTAAGATAGGCATCAAGCTTTTCATCCAAGACGCCATTTTTCTCCCAGTTAATTTTTTCGACATATTTCCAAAACGGCAGATCGCTATACACCTGAAAAATTTCATCTTCAAGCGAGGCGAAAAGTCTGCTCATACCGGGATTGCCGCGCCTGCCGGTACGGCCACGGAGTTGGGTGTCGACTCTTCTTGAAAGATTGGGCTCGAGACCGAAAACTACCAAGCCGCCCTGTTCGCGAAAATCTTTTTCAAGAATAATATCAGCTCCTCGTCCCGCCATGTTAGTAGCGACCGTAATAACATCCGGTTTGCCGGCAAGTTTAATGATTTCAAATTCTCGTTCAGTAAGTTCCGCGGTAAGCATAGTATGCTCCATGCCCCATTCTTGAAGAACATAACTAAACTTCTTTACTCCCTGAATGCTTCTTCCAATAACTAATACGGGCATGTGTAGATCATGCGCTTTTTTAATCTCATTTCGAATATAGGCAAATTTTTCCTCTTCAAGCCGAAAAAATAAAGTGGGCGTATCCGTGCGAAGTGTATCTCGGTAAGGGTTCACATCCACAACTGAAAGATTATAAATAAGACTAAAATCATCTTTAGCGCCTAGAGCAGTGCCGCTCATACCGGTAAATTTTTTATATTTTTTGAAAAGACTATGGTACGTGATCGTTCCTGATATGGCATTCTCATCGCTTAAGGGTAAACCTTCTTTGGCTTCAACTGCCTGGTGGAGGCCATCAAGTAAACGGCGATCCGGCATCTTATGGCCAGTAAATTCATCAATTAAAATAATACGCTTGTCGATTATAATATAATCTTGATCTTTTTTTAGAAAAACTAGAGCGTAGAGCGCGAGTATGACTTGATGAATAACGGCATTTTCATTTTTCTTATATATATCACGCCCCAGAGCATTTATAAGTCTTTTAGTACCGGCTTCAGTCAAGGCAATGGTTTTATTTTGAAGATCAGCCTCAAAATCTTCCCCTATCTCCAAAATTTTCGCGGCTCCTAAAATACCATGGATCACATTTTTATCCCCCGGCGGCTCGGGAGAACTGATAATCATCGAAGTTCTCGCCTCATCTATCAAAATACTATCTACCTCGTCAATAATGGCAAACGGAAAACCGCGAAGCACTTTATCGTCAAACTTTTTCACCTGATTGTCTCGTAAATAATCAAAGCCGATTTCTTGGTTAGCGATATAGGTAACATCTTTCGCATATTCACTTTTTCTTGCCTTTCTTGGAGTTTTTTGAATAATAAGACCGCAAGATATATTAACCTCATCTAAAAGCATGCGCGCAATCGCGTGGTCTCTTTCGGCCAGATAATCGTTAGTGGTAATAATGTGTATGCCCTCGCCCGTAAGACCCTGCAAATAGGCAACCATCTCGGCTGTGAGCGTTTTACCTTCGCCGGTTCTCATATTTAATATCTCCCCTTTAGAGAGAACCACCGCGCCAAATATTTGGGTTACATTAGGCCTAAATCCGTAAACATAAAAAGCTAATTCTGAAAAAATGGCAAACGCTTCCGGTAGGCACGTCTCTAGATCATAGTTTTTTTGTATTTCGTTTTTTAACTTTCTATGTGCCCGTAAAAGATTTTCCTTACCTGATTCCAAGCGATAGAAATCAATTCGTTGAAGAACTGACTCCAAAATATGTTTATATTTTCGGAAGGCAATCTTATCGTCTTCAGCCACAACTAAAAAATCAAGAAGAGACATAAGGTTTTTCTTATTCTAACAAATCAACCCGTCCAGCACCCCTTGCTACTCATTTTTTTGACCTTCCGGGCGAAGCAATGGGAAAAATACTGTTTCGCGGACTGATTTATCCGCGACCATCGCGAAAAGCCGTTCAGACATACCAAACCCAGCCGTAGGCGGCATACCGTATTCCAGAGCTTCAACAAAATCCTCATCCATCATCTGTGCCTCTTCATCTCCTTTGGCTCGGAGCCGCATTTGCTCTTCAAATCTAGCTCTTTGGTCAAGCGGGTCGTTTAATTCCGAAAATCCCTTGCCAAGCTCGCTGCCCATGGCAAGTATTTGAAAACGCTGAACGCTATTTTGTTTACCCGGTAAGCGTTTAGCTAAGGTCTCCACATCAACCGGCGGATTGATTAAAAAATGCGGTTGGATAATTTTAGGACGGATAGTTTTTTTATAGATATAGTCTAAAACTCGTCCTCGGCTAAGACCAGGGCTTACCTTTACTTTATATTTTTCGGCGAGTTTATAAAGATCTTTAACAGAAATTTTAGAAGCATCAATTCCCCATTCTTTATTTAGCAGTTCAAAATAATCAATTCGCTGCCATTTTTTAGCCCAATTTATTTTTTCCCCATGCCAGCTGGTTATAAGCGTGCCAAAGGTATTTTTTATAACGTATTTTACCATTTTTTCGATAAAGGGCATGAGATCGTTATAGTCCTTGTATGCCCAGTAAAGTTCCATCTGCGTATAATCCTGAAGATGTTCATCGTCAATGCCTTCATTCCTAAAGACTCTGCCAATCTCAAATATCTTTTCAAAGCCTCCCACTATAAGCCGCTTTAAGTGAAGTTCCAAAGAGATTCTTAAGTAGAGATTAATATCAAGCGCGTGGTGGTGAGTAATAAATGGCTTGGCATCGGCACCACCTGGAATTTGTTCCAAAACTGGTGTCTCAACTTCCAAGAACTCTTCCTGTAAAAGATAATCGCGCACTGACTTCCAGAACCTGCTTTTTTTTCTGAAAAGCTCTTTTAGTTCCGGATGAAGTAATAAATCAAGATAGCGTTTCCTAAACCGTGTTTCCGTATCGCTCAAACCATACCACTCGGAAGGAATCGGACGAAGACTTTTCGTGATAATTCGAACGGCATTAGTATTAATGCTTTTTTCTTCACGTTTGGTAAGATACGCCCTGCCCACAACTTCTATAAAATCTCCGATATCCAACATATCTCTGATAAGATCATAGGAGTCTTTGGCGTTGTCTTTCCGAAAAACTATTTGGATAGTCCCGCTTTCGTCTTTTAAATCAAAAAATGAAACTCCGCCCTGCCCGCGTATCGCAAAAACTCTGCCCACAACATAAAATTTCTTTTGTGTGACCAAAAGTTTTTTGAAATCTTTAATGGTTTGAGCCAGAGAATAGGTACGTTTCACGCTCGCCGGATATGGATCAAGGCCAGCAGTCTCGAGACGCTCTTTCTTTTTAACATGTTCATTTATAATGTCGTGAAGCATGACCCTAACATTTATTCAATGGCGATAATTTTATAGGAAATTTTGCCGCTGGGCGCCGTCACTTCAGCTACGTCACTCACTTTTTTTCCAAGAAATGCCTGGCCTAAAGGCGATTCGTTTGAAATTCTTCCCTCTTCCGGCTTTGTTTCGTTTGAACCCACAATATGATAAACCATCTCTTTGCCGTCCCTAGTCGCACGCACCGTAGAGCCGATGGTAACCTCACTCTTTTCCACGTTTTTTTTGATGACCGTGGCATTCCTGATAATTTCTTCGAGCTCAAAAATACGCCCTTCAACTTGGGCTTGTTCTTCTTTTGCCTCGGAATATTCCGAGTTTTCCGATAAATCTCCAAATTCTTTGGCACGCTTCAAACGCTCTGAAACCTCAAGACGTTTTTTTGTCTTTAGTTCCGCCAGTTCATTTTGAAGCTCTTCAAGACGAGTTTTTGTTAGATAGTATGGAGCCATAGATTTTTAGATTTTATTTATTATTCCCACTATAATTATTATCAAAACCAAATAACCACCAGCGAATCTTAATGGTTTCAATCAAAACTTGCAAGTAGGTCGACGGCTTTACTTGCGAGAAAACATCATTAGTCCAACGCACGGGAATCTCCTTAACGCGAAAACCAAAATGCTTGGCGAGCGCCAATGATTCCGCGTCAAAACCCCACCGGGCAATTTTCATGAGCGGAAAAATCTTTTCTGCTACCTCTTCCTTAAAGGCTTTAAAACCGCATTGCGTATCCCAGATACCGGGCAAAAGCAAAAACTGAATAAAAATATTGCCCATTTTTCCTGGAATCTGGCGATACCACGGCTCGGCCGGGTCAAGGATGGCGCCCTTCACGGCGCGGGAACCGATAATCACATCGTATTCCTTAAAATATGGAATCATTTTTTCAAATTGATCTATTGAAGTCGAATTATCCGCGTCGGTAAAAAGCCGGATGGTGCCACTTGCTTCGAGCATCCCCTGTTTCACAACCGCGCCCTTGCCGCCATTATGTTGATTATCAATTAATTTCAAGTTTTTCACCGTGCCTAAAAAACTTTTTACCACCTCGGCAGTGTTGTCGGTCGAGCCGTCATTTACAACAATCACTTCGTAATCGTAGGTCTGCGTGCTTAATTTCTTATCAATATCAATGAGCGTTTTTGAAATTCTTTTCGCTTCATTATGGGCGGGAATGATTACGGATAAATATGGTTTGGACATAAGAATAGTAGCTAGTAATTAGCCAATAGTGGTTAGTAAATATAATGAAACCATGAACATTCTAGCTTTATTGCTGAATAGGAATTTCAGGGGTCCAATTATTTCTAAGACTTTCTAGCTGCTGCCGCGTCATAAGTGTCCAACCAACCGCAGTGCCAAGAGTTATCAGACCCAAAAATAATATAATAATAGCTTTGAATCTTGTGATATTTCTGTCCAGTATCAACCATAACCCAAGAAAAAGAAAAGCAAAACCAACGGGAATGCCAATCATAAAGAAAGCCACGACCAATAACCAAGAAATTATTGCTAAAATAAACAATACTATCGCAAAAAATATCCTCATGCTTTGATTATAACATAGCTTGCCCCGAACTACAGAAGGGTTAAAATCCTGGCTCCGTCTTCGGTAATAGCGATAGTGTGCTCGAATTGCGCCGAAAGACTGCCGTCCGAAGTGGCATAACTTTCATCTTTGAGCTGAACTATATCTGGCGACCCCATTGAGGTCATGGGTTCAATGGCAATCGTGAGTCCCGGCTGAAGCTTTAGACCGCGTCCCAGAGAACCGAAATTAAAAACAACCGGCTCTTCGTGAAGCTTTTTACCAATACCATGACCGGTTAGTCCGCGTATGACCTTCAAACCGTTTTTAGTAACATATTTTTCTATCGTGTAACCAATATCGCCTATTCTTTTGCCTGGTTTGGCTACCTCAATCGCGAAAGCCAAAGCTGTTTGCGTCACCTCCATCATTTTTTTCGCTCCTGACGAAACTTCGCCTATACCCACGGTTACTGCCGCATCCACACACAAGCCACGATAACGAAGGCCAAGATCAAGCTTAAGGACATCTCCCGACTTAAGAATTTTCTTATCCGGTACGCCGTGAACCACTACATTGTTAAGCGAAGCGCAAATCGTCGCTGGATAAGCTTTCTCCGCGCCCTCTGGACAATATCCTAAAAAAGCTGGCTCGGCGCCGAATTCTTTAATGAGGCGAAAGGCTAGGCGATCAAGTTTCTCTAAAGACACTCCTACGCGCGCGTTATGTTTTATCTCATCAATTACTTTCGCTAGCATCCTGCCGCCTTTCGCCATTATTTCTATTTCTTCTGGCGTTTTAAGATGAATCGTTTCTCGAGGCATATGTTACTAACGCTTTTTTCTACTATTATTTACTGAATAACCAACCGCCTTTAAAACTTGAGTTGACACTTTATGCGGTGTCGGTTCGCCATTAATTTCTCGTACACGGAAACCAATAGTCTTTAAAAAATTGAAAATTGGTTTAGTACGTTCATTGTATTCCTTTAGACGCACATTAATAATTTTGGGATTATCATCAGTTCGCTTTTTAAATTTAGAGCCGCAAAATGGACAAATTTTTAGATGGTTTGGATGCGGTAATAAAGTTTTAAGGATTGTAAGTTCGCAAAAATTACAAAGAATTCGATTGCTGTTTCGTTTCAGTGATGTATTCGGATGAACTCTAAGCTCTACAAGCGTTAACTTGTTCCTGCCATAGAGCCTAGAAAGAATAGGTAATAATTTTTCAGCTTCATAAAGCGTTCTTGGCGAGCCGCTAAAAACAACACCATAACCAGCTTTAGCAATTTTTGTTACTTCGTTTATAACTATGCGCGCAGTAAATGCCGATGTGTTAAGCTCGCCGGCTTCGTTAAGTTGACGCTCGCTTTTTACCATCTTATTATTTTTATTGGCCAGATCGTAAAGATATTCGCGAAGATATCGGCCAGTATCAAAATGAATAAGATTAAGTTTTCCGGCCGCCAAATTTGCTTGTGTACCTTTTCCGCTCCCGGGAGGACCAAAGATCATTAACGCAATTTTTGCCATATATAAATTAAGTCTAGCAGAAATGAAATATAAAAGAAACGAGCCCCCAGCGGCGCGAAGAATCGCGCCGCTGGGGGCTCAAAAACGGTCAACGAGGATAGGAGATACGCTCGCGCGCGAGCGTATCCATCGCCCTGCAAAACACGTCTTCCCATTTCGCCGGACTGGCTGCCGTCTCCAAGCTGGCCCGCCAGACAGCGTGAGGAATGAGGGCGTTCCTGGCCGCGACGTAGTCGCAGTCGTGAACCGGCGGCGCAGGCCGCTGGTCCACAACCTCACCATTGCGATATACGTCGATTGTCTTTTCCGAGCACACGCAACTCGATTTTACCGCTGGTCGAACCGTGAGTCCCATCTTCGGTCTTCTCATTCTCATCGTCTCTCCCCTCCAGTGGTTTATTTACTAAAACAAACTTTAGCATAATAGTCTTATTCTGTCAACTAATTGGAATAATTCCAAAGGCACTACATTGTCTCACTATTTACGATCGTAAATAGTGAGACAAGAGAAGATTGCGATAAATATTTTTTAATTAGCATCCCTGCTAGTTGTCTAAAGCAAGAAATAGTTCTCGTATGATTCGGCTTCGCTCACCACGGGTAATATCTCTTCTCTCTTCTGCCCCCATGGGTTTTAAATAGTTTTTGTACGGCAACTCTATGCCACCACTAGTTTTGTGAGTAGTTCGTACAGCAACTCTCTCCTCTGCCCAAAAAATTTTAATAGTTTTCGTACAGAATGTCTCGGAGGCGCATTGAGCTTGGCCCGCGAAGCGGTCAATGCGCCGAGAGCAAGGTGCAGCTTTTCGCAGGAAAAAGCTGACGCCGCTTCTGGTAGAAAACTATTTAAATTTTACTTGAACCCCTCATACTCCCTAATCGTCAATTGCGAATCAATCTGTCGCATAGTTTCAAGCGCCACCGCGACCACAATTAAAAGCGCCGTACCGCCGATTGATAACTGACTACCGGTGAAAATTTGAGTAATATTCGGCAACACGGCAATCACACCCAAAAAGAGCGCGCCTGAAATAGTCGTACGGCTTATAATTTTTGATAAAAATTGTCCAGTTGACTCACCTGGCCTGATACCAGGAATAAATCCGCCGCTGCGCTGAAGATTCTTCGAGATTTCTTCGGGATCAAAGGTAACGGCGGTATAAAAATAAGTGAATAATACCACCAATAAGAAATATGCCATGCCATACACGATCTGATTTTGAAGCACGGCCACAGCATAATTATTAATAATTAAGGATACCGAAGTCGAAAAGGCCGCCACAATCTGTGCTAAAAATTGAGGAAAAAGAAGTATTGAAATGGCAAAGATGATTGGAATAACTCCAGCCTGGTTTACCTTGAGCGGTAAATAGGAAGAAACCCCGCCAAACATTTTGTTGCCCCGGACTCTCCGCGCATAAGAAATTGGCACCTTTCTTTCACCTTCATTTATAAATACGACACCAGCGATAACCACTAAACTCACGGCCACAAACGCTAAAAGATTTGGCAAAACCGAAGGCCCTGTTGTTTGATAATCAAGCCAGCCGATTTGAAGAGTTTGCGGTAAGCTAGAGACGATACCCGCAAAAATAATAAGCGAGATGCCATTGCCGATTTTCTGCTCGCTAATTAGCTCGCCTATCCACATTAAAACCATCGTGCCGGTCGTCACAACTGTGACATTTAAGACAGTTTGAAAAAGCGTGGGGCTAGCCGGCAAGACATTCTGTGCCATCAAAAGATTTAAAAAACCATAACCATTTAAAGCGGCAAGGGGTAGAGTTAGATATCTGGAATAACGATTAAATTTGGCTCTTCCCAATGCGCCTTCTTCGTAATACATCTTCTTCAGATTCGGAAAAATCATGGTCAAAAGCTGCATGATGATGGTTGCGGTAATATAAGGACCGACGCCAAGCATCGCTATCGAAAGGTTCGAGAGGCCGCCACCGGACAAGAGATTTAAAAATCCTAGAAGTTGGTTGCCGGAAAAGAGAGCCCGCAGTTGCTCGGGATCTACGTTTGGCAAGGGAATAGCGGCAAAAATCCGAAAAACCACTAATAGCCCTAAAACAATAAGAATCTTATTGCGTAAATCCTTTATACGAAATAGGTTTAGAATTTTATCCATCCCGTTAGAGATAGGACGCGGACTGGAAAGTTCGCGTTCTATAATGTTTAATTGTAAACTTCAATATTTTCATAGTAGTATTTTACATAACGCGGCCGCGATCTCTAACGGGATCCATAAACTTTCTTTTCTATTGACTAATCACTATTATAATACCACTTTGCCACCGGCTTTTTCTATTTTCTCTTTAGCAGATTTCGAAACTTTAAGGCCGCTCACCGTAAAAACACTTTTCACATCTCCGCCTCCTAAGATTTTTATTTCAACTTGCGACTTACGTATAATCCCAGCCTCGAGAAGAGTTTTTGGAGTAATCTCATGGGATGATACTTTTTCTAACGCGTTGAGCGAAATAACATAGGGTTTTGCGGTAAGCGATTTATTTTTAAAACCGCGGCGCTTTGGGATGCGGATCATAAGATCGCGTAAAGCCGGACGAATTCTGTGGCCTGAGCGTGACTTCTGTCCTTTTTGTCCGCGGCCGGAAGTAGTGCCTCGCTTGCCGCCCCTGCCCACTCGCTTGGGTTTTTTACGGTAAGTGTTAGATTTTAGTTCGTGTAGTTGCATACCCAGTAAAAAATAAAATATTTTTTGTGATAATGAGTGAGACCTTTAAATGCCTGTATGATTTTTAATACTATCTCAAACCGAGTATTGAGTCAAAAATATTTTCATTTTTGACTCAATTTCCTACTGGGCATATGAAAAAATTATTGTGAAAGATTCTCTTTAATAACGTCAGTTTTCAAAACTTCTTCGGATCCGCCGTTATTCACTTTCTCTCCTTCACTTGGTTTTGGCGTTTTTACTTTTCTTGGTCTAAGATCCTTTAGAGCTTCAATAGCCGCCATAGCATTCGTAAGTTTATTGGTGGTTCTTCCCAGACACTTCGCCGTCGCGTCCTTTATGCCGGCCAGATTCAAAACCACACGCACCGCGCCGCCAGCTTTAAGACCGCTTCCTTCTAGAGCTGGTTTTATTAATACCTTAGCCGCTGAATATTTGGCAAAAACTTCGTGGGGGATGGTCCGCCCCTGAAGCGGCACTCTAAACACTGCCTTTTTGGCAGCTGACTTCGCTTTGGCAATTGAACTTTGCACATCAAGACCCTTCGAGACGCCCACAGCGACTCTCCCCGCTTCATCACCTATTACAATAGTAGCTCTAAAACGAAAACGCTTGCCGCCGGCAACAACACGGGTTACGCGCCGCAGTTCAAGGACCTGCTCCTTAAATTCCTCTTTTACGCGATAGCTATGAGATCTATCGCGCCTGTCATTTCTATTTCTATTATTTCGTTGATCCATATATGTTTTATATCTTTAAGCCGGTTTTTTTGGCGACTTCAGAGAGGGCTTTCACTCTGCCGTGATACCGATACGGTCCCTTATCAAACACAGCTTGGGTAATACCTTGTTCAATAGCTTTTTCAGCCATCATTTTTCCGACCATTTCAGCAATCATAGATTTAGAAAATTTCGTTTCTTTCTTCAAAGACTTAGAAGAAACTGAAACGAGGGTTTTTCCGGCCCCGTCGTCAATAAGCTGGGCAAAAATATGACGATTACTTCGAAAAACTGACAGTCTCGGTCTTATAGCCGTTCCCGTGATCTTCGCGCGAACCCTCATTTTTCGCCTTATTTTTATTTTATTTATTTTTTTGATTCGTTTCATGATGGTTAAAACTCGTTAAGCACTGGTCGCGACGGCGCCGGCAACTTTTTTACCGGACTTTCTGCGGATTACCTCGCCTTTATAGCGAATACCCTTACCCTTATAAGGTTCGGGTTTTTTTAGAGAGCGCACCTTAGCGGCCATTTGACCCACGAGATATTTATCAAACCCAGAGACAGTAATTTTATTTTTCTCTACGGAAAAAGTAATCCCCGCCAGCGCTTCAACTTTAACCGGATGCGAATAGCCAATATTCAAGACTAAATCTTTTCCATCCATCGAGGCGCGGAAACCGACGCCCTCGATTTCGAGCTCTTTTACAAATCCGTCCTTCACTCCCATTACAGCGTTTGCTACCAAAGAACGAAGCGTGCCCCAGTTGGAATAAGCCTGTTTTGACTCGGCTGTCTTAGAAAATTTGACTTCATTACCCTCAAGAGTTACCGAAACATGTGGCAACACATTAACTTTAAGATCGCCTTTGGGCCCATGAAATAAAAGCTCACCTTTATCGTGTTTTGCGCTTACACCTTCTGGCAGTATAACCGGTTGTTTGCCTATTTTAGACATAGATAAATTTTACCAGATATGAAACAGCATCTCGCCGCCTGTTTTTGCTTTTCTTGCTTCATCGCCGGATAAGATGCCTTTGGGGGTGGATAAGACCGATGTACCAAAACCCTGGCGTACGGAACGCAATTCTTTGTAGCCTACATATATACGTCTGGACGGTTTGCTAATAAATTTTACGTCTTGAATACTCTGCTTCTCATTATTCAAGCCGACAGCAAGTATACGCTTGTATCCCCTGCCTTTTTTTTCTAAACGCGAAATATAGCCCTTTTTAAGAAGAACGTCCAAAACGTTGGAGTCCATGACGTTATACGGCACCTTTATCATTTTTTTGCCAGCGGACTGAGCATTTTTAATTTTTATTAAAACATCATGATACATAATTTATGTTTTTACCAGCTGGCCTTCTTGACACCTGGGATCAGACCTTTGCCCGCCATTTCGCGAAAACAAATCCGGCATAATCCAAAATCGCGCATATAGCCTCGTTTACGGCCGCAACGAAAACAACGTCGCACAATACGCGTGGTAAACTTCGGCTTTTTTTGGGATCTGGCAATAACAGATTTTTTTGCCATATCTATAAATTGGTTTTTTTAAATGGTACACCCAGCTCTCGGTAAAACACAATAGCCGATTCGCGATTCTTCACACCCCTAGGCACCACCGTAACTTGGAGACCAAAACTTACTTTAGAGAGTTCCGGCTGGATTTCAGAAAACACGACGTGCTCTCGCAAACCCAAGTTTAAGTTACCGTTTTGATCCACATTTTTTAAATCAACACCACGAAAATCTCGGACACGCGGCAAAGTTACGTGCACAATCCTGGTTAGAAAATCCGAGGCGCGCTTACCGTGAAGCGTAGCACGAAGGCCGATGATTTGTCCCTCGCGAGATTTAAAGCCGGAGATCGATTTCTTGGCTTCGCGCGATTGCGGTTTTTGTCCGACAATCATGGCAAACTCCTTAACTAGTTCGGGTAAAATTTTATCAGAAAAACCGGCCTGTTGGCTAAGACGGCCGATGCCGGTATTAACTACAATTTTGTCTATTTTTTTAAAATCAGTTTTAGTCATATGTTTTCTAGATAGCCAGTTTGCACTTCTTGCAATATCTTATCTTCACGGCGCCTTCCTCTCGGCGACCGACTCTGGTCGCTTGTCCGCAATTTTGGCATACAAGTTGCGCGTTTGAGATATGGAAAGGTCGCATGATTTCCACAATTTCTCCTTTTTCTCCCTGGCGCTTAGGACGTGAATGTTTTTTGTATAGATTAATCCCTTCAACTGCGATTCGGTTCCGTTCGGGAAAAACTGTAAGAACCTTGCCGGTTTTCCCCCGATCCTTGCCTGCTATAATTTTTATGGTATCGCCTTTTTTGATATTCATCTTATTAGAAGCAGATCGCAATCGACGATCCACTAAAAATTAATAACTTGTTGAATCGACTATTCATGGTTTGTTTATTTCCAAATTTCATAAAGCGATCGCGGCTTCTAACGGGATTCATACAATTTCTTCAGCCATGCTCATAAGAGTCTCAAAACCTTTTTCCTTTAATTCCCTGGGTAACGGACCAAAAATACGGGTAGCAACTGGTTCATATTTCGCGTCCACAACCACAACAGCATTTTCATCAAAACGAAGATACGAGCCATCAGGCCGTTTCATGGCTTTTTTTTGACGAATAATAAGCACCTTCACGATTTCTTTTTTCTTAATTGCTTTTCTAGGTTCAGCGATTTTTACGGAAGCGACAATCACATCACCGACTTGGCCGTAACGTTTTCTTGTCGCACCCAATATACGAAAACACTGGACGAGTTTCGCGCCGGAATTATCCGCCACCTTCAACATGGATCGTTCTTGAATCATATCTTTTTTATGATCTTCCAGCGTTTGTCGCGGCTTATCGGTTTCGTCTCTTCAATCAAGACACGGTCGCCTTCTTTAAAAACATTCTCTTCGTCATGCGCCTTAAAACGCGAAGTCAATTTATAGTATTTTAAGTACTTTGGGTGCTTCCTAAGCCGAGAAACCGCAACCACGCGCGTTTTTTGCATTTTATCGCTTACCACAACTCCCTCCAATCGTCTTTTTTTAGTAAATTGCTCCATAAATTTATAAGACCTTCAGCTTATCCACACTGGCTCGCTTTTTTTGCTCTAAATAAGTCAAGGCCACAGCTATACGTTTTTTTGCTTTCCAAATTTCGGAAACATTTTTGATTTTGCCGGCGGCAAAATCAAATCTAAGCACGCGTAGCTTATCGACTTCTTCGTTTATCAGCTTCTTAAGTTCTTCGCTCGATTTGGCTTTGAGCTGTTTTTTCTCTTCAGTGTGCATAAATTTATATTAAATATATATTCTGCCCACATTACTAGAAAACATCTTAGTTAGCGAGACTTGCCGATGATAGCGTACTCGCAGAGTACGTTCGGGAGGTGTAACAAAGTTAGATAAGATGTCTAGAGCAACCCAAATGGGATATGGACAAAATAAACAAATTCTGTGTCGCTTCGTCGTCGCAGTATCTTCCAGATACAGCTTTCTTCTCGCTTCTTGATTTTGTTTATTTTGGCTCATATTGCGGGCAAAGATATGTTTATTATGGGTTCCAATTTTACTAAATTTATGATATTTTATCAAGGGCTATAAATTTATTTGTTCCTATACACAATAGTTGTCTTTACAGGCAATTTAAAACCGGCAAGTCTTAGGGCGTTCGTAGCGATTTCTTTGGTAACACCGTCCATCTCGAAAAGAATCCTGCCTGGACGAACCGGAAATACATAATGATCAACCGAACCTTTGCCTCCGCCCATAGTTACTTCCGGCGGGCGTTGCGTAATCGGCTTATCGGGAAAAATACGGATCCAAATTTTGCCTTCCCGCTTGATAAAGTTACTCATGGCTTTTCTGGCCGCTTCGATTTGACGAGAATTGACCCAACCGGACTCAAGCGCTTTTAAGCCGTAAGCGCCAAAAGAGAGCGAGACGCCACGAAGTTCCACGTTTCTCTTTCTTGATCGCCCCTTGTGCCATTTTCTATGTTTAACCTTCTTGGGAATAAGCATAAATATTTCTTATTGTTTCTTGGTCTCTTTTTTAAAAATATTACCCTTATAAACCCAGACTTTTATGCCAATCGTGCCAAAGGTGGTAAAAGCGGTTGCCTCGCCATAATCAATATTGGCGCGGATTGTCTGAAGCGGCAGTTTCCCTCTAGAGAGTGACTCATCGCGGGCGATTTCAGCGCCATCCAGCCGGCCGCCGACTCTTATTTTCGCGCCCTCCACTTCTTTATTCTGCATCATTTGCTCAATATATTTTTTAATGGTCCGGCGGAATGGCATACGTTTTTCAAGATCCCAAGCAATTTGCTTAGCTATAAATTGAGCCGAAACTTCGCTGCGCTTTAATTCTTCAATATTCAAACTCACATCAGTAGACTTATCGGACTTTGAAGCGCTGCCTTTCTTTTTAAGCTTCACGAGCGCCGATTTTATGGCCTCGTGGAGTTCCTCAATGCCTTTGCCTCCGCGGCCAATGATAAGCCCTGGCTTAGCCGCCTTGATATTTACACGCGTTCGGCCGGCAGTACGCTCTATTTCAATAGCTACTATGCCGGCGGCTTCTATTTTCTCATTAACTATTTTTCTTATGAGTTCATCTTCCTCCAGAAGAGTTTTGTAATTCCCGCGAAAAAACCACCGCGATTGCCAGGGGCGGATGATACCTGTACGAAATGAATCTGGTCTAATTTTATGTCCCATAAGTTTAATTAAATCTATACCGATTTTCTTTGAAAAAACCTTTTAAATACGCCGGGTTTTTCTTGTAAAGGACGAGGCAACTCGATTGTGCCCGGCAGTTTTGTTTTTTCTTTAGAAGTGACTACTTTCTTTTTTCCCTGCATGTCTTTTACCTTTTTGGGCACCACAATAGAGAATCTCTTTGGTTTTACGCTAGCTGATTCAGCTAATAGCAAAAATACGTGGCTCATTTTCTTCTGAATCGGAGAAGATGAGCCGCGGGCGCGCGGCATAGAGCGTTTTAACATTGGGCCATTATCAACTCGAATGCTCTGAATCATGAGCGTGTCTGGATTCAGTTTCTGATTGTTTTTGGCATTACTTACGGCCGAGCGAAGCAGTTTTAATAGCGGTTTCGCGGCTCTCCTCGGCTGAAGCAAAAGCTGGGCTTCGGCTTCATTCACGGAAAGCCCTTTTAAGGTATCGGCAACCAAACGCACCTTGCGGGGCGCCATGCGCAGAAATCTAAGTTGTGCTATTTGAGTTGCCATAGTAATAGTGCCTAGCCACTAGTGGTTAGTGGATAGTCAGAATGTTTATTTATGTTTTGTTTAATTGTTTTCATGTTTTTGTTTAATTTCTGACTAGTTGCTATTCACTAGTCACTAATAACTATTTCCTGGCTGGTGCCGATGCCGGAGTTGTAGCACCAGCCGAACTTTCAATATCTCTTTGCATTCTGCCGCCGTGGCGGACAAACTTAGTGGTCGGAGAAAATTCTCCCAGCCGGTGACCGACCATTTCTTCTGTCGCCACAAATTCAATAAAATTCTTGCCATTATGCACGGCGAAAACACGTCCCACCATCTCGGGAGAAATTTCAGAAGCTCGTGACCATGTTTTAATGGGGGTTTTATCGCCAGATTTTAATTTCTGCACTTTTTTTAAAAGCTTCACGTCTATAAACGGTCCTTTTTTGGAACTTCTGCTCATATATGTGATATATGTGATTTATTTTGTCCGCCGCTGAATTATAAATTGATTTGACCATTTCTTCCGGTTGCGAGTTTTTCTGCCGCCGGTAACTTTACCCCAAGCAGTTTTCGGTCTCTTGGTGCCGCGCTTTTGACGGCCCTCGCCTCCGCCATACGGATGATCTACCGGATTCATAACAGAACCTCGAACAGTCGGACGAATACCCATGTGCCGCGATCTGCCGGCCTTGCCGATAGTAATTAAATTGTGCTCGGCGTTTGAAACCTGTCCAATAGAAGCATACCCGCGTGACACAACACGCCGAATTTCACCAGAGGCCAGTTTTAAGTTGGTAAAACCGTCTTCATGCGCCAGGACTTCGGCATAAGATCCGGCTGAACGCGCTAGTTTACCGCCGCTCCCTTCAGAAATTTCTACATTATATACTTGCGTACCCAAGGGAATACTCTGAAGCATCATACGGTTGCCTATGGTGAGTGGCGCTTTTTCGGCTGTAATAATTTCATCGCCAACTTTTAATTTCTCTGGTGCAAGCACATATGCACGCGAACCGTCTTTATATACGACGCGAGCGATAAAGGCTGTGCGATAAGGATCATATTCAAGTGTCTCGACGCGGCCAGGCACGTTAATTTTAGATTGCCAAAAATCAACTTCACGATAGAGTCTCTTCGCGCCGCCGCCCTGATGACGCACCGTGATACGGCCGGCGCTGTTCCTACCCGACTTTGGCGGCAAATTCTTCATAAGCGGCTTCCATGGCTCCACCTTCGAAAGATGTGAGAAGTCAGCTACCGTCATATGCCTTCGCGATGGAGTTGTGGGTTTAAATGATTTCATATCTCTAATGCGGCAATATATCGATAGTCTGACCCTTTTTTATTGTAACAATGGCTTTTTTATAAGCTGATCGCGTTTCTGTTTTTATTCTGCCGTAACGGCCAAAGCGCGGCTTTACATTTATGATATTTACTCTTACAGGATTAACGTGATATACGCTTTTTACCATTTTTTTTATTTCCGCGCTCGAAGCGTTTTTTTCCACCATAAATACATACTGGCCCAAATTTCCCAGCGAGGCGGACTTCTCAGTTACTATCGGTTTTTTAATAATGAATTGGTTAATCATATGATGGAATTACAATTAAGCATGAAAATGCTCGCGTATCGTTGGAATCGCGCCCTGATCAATAAGCACGGTTTTATGTCGCACTATATCATAGACATTTAGAGAGTCCGGGTCAATCGCTTTTACGTTTTTTAAATTTCTAGCCGCTCGATAGATATTTTTATCACCTTTTTGGGGAATTAGTAGCAAACTGGTTAATTTCTTTTTATCGCGGAAGTTACTGGCTATGCCCGCGATAATTTTAGTTTTTGGTTCGGCAGTTTTTAATTCATCAATCACCAGTAGTTCCTTATCCGCCAGTTTTTTTGAAAGAGCGGAAAACAGTGCCGCGCGGCGCATTTTTTTGTTTATCTTTTTATCATAGTTTCTTTCCTTCAAGGGGCCATGACTTACGCCTCCACCAGGCCAGATAGGTGAACGAATCGAGCCGTGTCGTGCTCTGCCCGTACCCTTTTGCCGCCAGGGCTTTTTGCCGCCGCCACGCACTTCTCCGCGACCCTTCGCGTGCGCCCAAGGCTTGCGCGTATTCGCGAGCATGGCCTCAATAATTTGATGCACAAGGTTCGGCTTCCACTTAACAGCAAAAATCTCTTCCGGAAGTTCTACTGTGCCAATTGATTTATTTTCAAGATTGTAGAGATTGGTTTTCATGGAATTTTCTAACTAGTCGCTAGCTTGCCCCGCTGAAATTGCTTGCAATTTCTTTGCGGGGTGGCTAGTAGTTACTATTATTTTAGATCCCCTCATGCCTGGCACGGCTCCCTTGAGCATGATCGTACTCTCGTCTTTATTAATAGCGGCAACAGTCAAGTTTTTTATTGATACCTGCGTCATACCCATGTGGCCTGCCATACGACGTCCTGGCACCACCCGCTGTGGAGCTGTCGAACCAATTGAGCCAGGCGCGCGCAGACTCCTTTTATTACCATGCGTTTTATTGCCGCCTCGAAATCCATGCCGCTTTACCACGCCCTGGAAGCCGCGGCCCTTTGAAATGCCAGTAACCTTAACCATATCCCCTTCTTTAATAGAAAGCTCGGCATCTTTTTCGGCAACATATTTAATAACCGTAACAGGAATTACCTTTTCGTCTTGCCAAATCTGCGTCATTTTTATTTTTTGGCCAACAATTTTCATATGTATCTCACACTACCCACGCACCTTTGCTATAAAATTTTATGCTGTAGTCAAAGTTTTGTGGAGCAATTCGACTTCGTCTCTTTTCTTCCCTGATAGCCAATGTCTTGCTAAATAAGGTGCGGGGTTGTTGATTTTCTAAACTCGACAAAAGCTCGCTAAGAAAATCTAACAAAAAAACCGCCAAGGCGTAGCCCCGGCGATCGGCTATCCTTGTGAAAACGCTTTCAATTGGTATTTCGGGCGTCCATTAAAGAGATAGTTAGATGTTATACGAAAATATAAATAATGTCAAACTCAAAATAGTTCTCTACCAGAACACGTGATGCATTTGCTTTCAGCGGCAAATGCCTGCTGACTTTCGTACCTCGGCAGAACCAATCCATCGGTGCTCCCCGCTTCGCCAGAGCTTCAGCGAGGCGAGCGAGACGTTCTGTACGAGAACTACGCCTCGCTGTTTGAGATTTTACCGTCACGACGAATAGTCATTCCGTACGAGAACTATTTTGAACTAGTCTAAAAAAAATAAAAACTATCTAGATCCAGAATTATCTTTACGATGACGTTCCATGATATTCATAACTTTCTCTGTCACTCCTTTATTGAGAGGATTATTCTCAAAAACAAGAGAATAAGCCACCGATTCTTCCTCTCCTGCGGGAATTTCGTTCATGTTCGGAGCAACACCGTCTTCATCGGCCTCCCTAAAAACAACTCGGTCCCCGATTCTACCGACAATAACCATGGAATCGTCCCGTCTACCTTCTCCGCCACCTGCCGTCATACGTCTTTCTGATTCTCGTGCACAAGCCATGCGGGTATCTTCAAATCCCTTAACTCCCATTCCTATCGCCCACTCATTCCTTTTATTGTCTACTTCGGGATGTTCAATTGACATAACAATAAATGCCTAAATTAACTCATCTTTATCTCAATATCAACCCCGGCCGGCAGGTTAAGATTAGAGAGCGACTCAATTATTTTCTGATTTGGGTTCAAGATATCAATAAGCCGTTTATGCACCCGAAGTTCAAACTGTTCCCTAGAGTCCTTACGCACAAAAGTTGAGCGGTTAACCGTATATTTCTTAGTCAAAGTCGGTAGCGGGATAGGCCCCACGACTTCAGCGCTGTTTCGCTCCGCGGTTTCAATAATCTGCCGACAGGAATTGTCGATCAGCTTGTTGTCATACGCCATAATGCGCAAACGAAGTTTTGACGGTTTTTCGATGTCCTTTTTGGGCATGTGTTATTACTTTCGTTTTTGTTCTCTGGGTGATACTTTTACTCCATGTTTCTTAGCATACTCCCAAAGCACTTCTAATTCTTTTGCGCTTATCACCTTATCAGTATCTTCTTTACTAAGTCTACCATCAAATATCGCACGCACCCACGCCCATCTTTCACCAAACTCTTCTAATGATTTTGGTTCTTGTCCAAGCTTACTTTCTCGCAACTCTCTTTCTCTTCTTTCTGCCTCCTGTCGTTCTAGAAACGGATAGCTTTCATCTTTAAACCTTTTCAACTCTTCTTGGGAATAATGCTCCGCCATAGATTCTACTTTAAAATCTTCGTCACCACTCCCGCGCCCACTGTTTTTCCGCCTTCGCGGATAGCAAAGCGTTGCTTCTCTTCCAACGCCACCGGCGAGATCAAGGTAACTTTAAGTTTGATAGTATCTCCAGGCATAACCATCTCCGTGCCTTCAGCCAAGGTAATTTCTCCGGTCACGTCCGTTGTACGAATATAAAACTGCGGCTTGTATCCTTTAAAGAACGGCGTGCTCCGGCCACCTTCCTCTTTGGACAAGATATAGACTTCAGCATCAAACTCGGTGTGCGGCGTTACTGTACCCGGTTTAGAAATTACCTGTCCGCGCTCCACGTCTTCTTTCTTTTGACCACGAAGTAAAACTCCGAGATTGTCGCCAGCTCGGCCTTCGTCAAGCAACTTATTGAACATTTCTATACCGGTGATAACCGTTTTCTGGGTTGGTCGAAGTCCCACAATTTCAACCTCTTCATTAATCTTTACAATGCCACGCTCCACGCGCCCAGTCACAACCGTACCTCGCCCTTCAATTGAGAAGATATCCTCAACGGGCATAAGAAACGGCTTATCAATCTCACGAACTGGCTCGGGAATATAAGTATCAAGCGCGTTTATGAGTTCAAGAATCGGCTTTATGGCTTCGTCATCGAGTG